>PJUJ01000047.1_pt1 | contig 158499 bp, 100 predicted proteins | sample 1512321 | NCBI WGS metagenome assembly PJUJ01 (sample SAMN08177669, study PRJNA422409) | Feces metagenome, whole genome shotgun sequencing project. | isolation source: Chicken feces enriched on filter paper: beechwood xylan treatment | host: Gallus gallus | place: USA: Madison | collected 2015-01-15 | reverse complement strand
TCCAGGGTTGAAAAAGCACCCGCGCCCCCGGTCCTTCGAGCCTACGATGTGGCGGAGCGGTCGGACGAAGCCGAAACGCTAAAACACATCACGGTCTCCGGGCTCCGCCCGGCCGCTCCGCGCTTCCCCGACCTAACGCGCCTTCGCGCGGGAGAACGAGAAGCCGTGTCCGCATCCCAAGGAACCTCCCCCTGTGGGGGAGGCGGCCGAAGGCCGGTGGGGGGACGGTTTCAGCTTCTTCCGCGTCGGCCGTCTTCGCACCCACCCCCCCACCGATCGCTACGCGATCGCCTCCCCCAGAGGGGGAGGTTCCTTGGGACGGGAGAAGGAAGCCACGTCCGCTTCCGCCGCACCGGCGTGCAATGGATCGAATCCCCCAAACCGGCTAGGGTCTCCCCATGCCCCAACACGCTGATTTCAGGCTGGTTTAGCCCATGGCCGACGGTCACGCCGTTCCCGTCGCCGCCGACGCCGACACCGCCTTCCTGGGCGTGACGCGCTCGCTGTCGGGCCGCGCCTGGCGCGAGCGCGCCGCCGATCCCGCGATCGTCCGCGACCTTTCCCGCCTGCACGGCCTGTCCGAGCCCCTGGCCCGGGCGCTGGTCGCGCGGGGGATCGACCAGGCCAGCGCCCGCGACTACCTGCAGCCGACCCTGAAGTCGCTGTTCCCCGACCCGTCCAGCTTCACCGACATGGACCGGGCCGCCGAGATCCTGATCGACGCCCTGGTCCAGGGCCGGCCGACCATGGTCTTCGCCGACTACGACGTCGACGGCGCCACCAGCGCCGCCCAGCTGGTGCGCTGGTTCCGGCACATGGGCGTCGAGCTGCCGATCTACATCCCCGACCGCCTGAAGGAGGGTTACGGCCCCAGTCCGGCCGCCTTCAAGACCATCCGCGAGTCGGGCGCCGAACTGGTCGTCACCCTCGACTGCGGCGCGGCCGCCTATGACGCCATCGCCAGCGCCGCCACGATCGGCCTCGAGGTCGTGGTCATCGACCACCACCTGATGCGCGAGGATCCGCCGGCCGCCGCCGCCGTGGTCAATCCCAACCGTCCGGGCTGCCAGAGCGGGCAGGGCGTGCTGGCCGCCGCCGGCGTCACCTTCATCCTGCTGGTCGCCCTCAACCGCGAGGCCCGCAAGCGCGGGCTGTTCAGTGAGGACCGGCCCGAGCCCGACCTGCGCCAATGGCTCGACCTGACCGCCCTGGGCGAGGTCTGCGACGTCACCCAGCTGGTCGGCTTCAACCGCTCGCTGACCGCCACCGGCCTGCGGGTGATGTCCAACTGGGCCAATCCGGGGCTCAAGGCCCTGCTGGAGGTGGCCAAGGGGCAGGGGGCGGCCAGCGTCTTCCACGCCGGCTTCATCCTGGGGCCGCGGATCAACGCCGGCGGCCGCATCGGCCGCTCCGACCTCGGCGCGCGCCTGCTGTCGACCGACGATCCGCTGGAGGCCCAGGCCCTGGCCGAAGAGCTCGACGCGCTCAACACCGAGCGCAAGGCCGTCGAGGCGGCCGTGGTCGAGGAGGCCGCGGCGATTCTCGAGCGCGGCAGCAACTTCAATCCCGACGCCCCGGTCATCGTCGTGGCCGGCGAGGACTGGCACCCCGGCGTGGTCGGCATCGTCGCCAGCCGCCTGCGCGAGCGCTATCGCAAGCCGACCATCGTCATCGGCATCGACCGGGCGGCGGGGGTAGCCAAGGGCTCGGGCCGCTCGCAGCCGGGGGTGAACCTGGGCCGGGCCGTGCAGGCCGCCTTCGAGGCCGGGATCCTGATGGCCGGGGGCGGGCACGCCATGGCGGCGGGCCTGACCGTGCGTCCCGATTCGATTCCCGAGCTGCGCGCCTTCCTGGAGGAGGCCCTGGCCGGCGAAATGGCCGAAGTCGGCCCCGAGGCGGTCGAGATCGACGCCCTGGTGCAGCCGCGCGCCGCCAATCGCGCCCTCTGGACCGAGTTCCAGCAGATGGCCCCGTTCGGTCCCGGCAATGTCGAGCCGCTGTTCGCCCTGACCGGCGTGCGCCCCGAACGGGTCATGGCTTTGCGCGGCGGCCACGTGCGAGTCGACCTCGTCGGGCCGTCCGGCGACCGCATCAAGGCCGTCTCCTGGCGCTCGGCCGAGACCGATCTTGGCCGTCGGCTGCTGGCCGGTGGCGGGGCGCTGCACGTCGTCGGCCGCCTGAAACCCGACGATTACATGGGGCGGGAAGGGGTCCAGCTGGAGATCGAGGACGCCGCCGATCCCCGGATGTGGACGGAATAAAAAAAACGCATCTGACCGCTTGCGCTCTCCGGGGAGCCTTTGTATATCCCCGGCTCCTCGCGGCGAGATGGTCCCTTCGTCTATCGGTTAGGACGCCAGATTTTCATTCTGGAGAGAGGGGTTCGACTCCCCTAGGGACTACCAGCCGCGAGGGCTGTACTTTTGAACTGCTGCGGATTACCTGCTTCTTCGAAGCATAGTGGTCCCTTCGTCTATCGGTTAGGACGCCAGATTTTCATTCTGGAGAGAGGGGTTCGACTCCCCTAGGGACTACCAACCGCAGCGTTCAAAATTCCTGACAGCATACAAAAGGCGCGACTAAACGTCGCGCCTTTCGCATTGCGCGCTCTCTGCATCATTTGGCCATTGACGGCTCTCCCTCCGCGAGAACAGTGTTATTCTTGTGGCGCTCGCTCCTTTGGGCTGTTTGGGCGAGCCAGAGGGGCGGAATGTCTGGTTACGACTTGGATGCATCGGCGGCGCACGAGGATCTCGTACGCATCAGCGGCCGCGTGAAATGGTTCGACGTCGGAAAGGGCTACGGCTTCATCGTTCCTGACGATCCGGGCCAGACGGGCCTGAAGGACGTCCTGCTTCACGTCACTTCGCTGCGCAACTGCGGCCGCGAGTCGGCGCTGGAAGGCGCCGTGATCGTCTGCGACGTGGTCAAGCGTCCCAAGGGCTGGCAGGTCAGCGAGGTCGTCGATCTCGACGAGACCTCGGCCCCGCCGCCGCTGGAGCGCCCCCGGCGCACCTTCGACGAGGCCGCGCCCCGTCGCGACGGCCTGCGCAGCGGCTTTGGCGGCGGCGCGTCGCGCCAGTCCCTCGAAGCCGTCGGTCCGCCCGAGCGGGCCAAGGTCAAATGGTTCAACCGCACCAAGGGCTACGGCTTCGTGGTGCGCGACGAAGCGCCGGGCGACATCTTCGTGCACATCGAGACCCTGCGTCGCGGCGGCCTCGAAGACCTTCAGCCGGGCGACGACGTCATGGTCCGCTTCGCCCAGGGCCCCAAGGGCCTGGTCGTCGCCGAGATCACGGCGGCCTGAGGTCGCTTTCGGGGCGGCGAGGGGCCTTCAGGCTCGTCGCCCGTTCCGCGGCTCCAGCGAGGCGCTCCTGGCCCTTCTGGACGATCCGCGGCGTCGCATCCTGCCGAAAGGCCGCGGGCTTGGCCCGGGGCGGGGGAGGCCCCACATCAGCCTGCCCACAAAGTTGGTGCTGCTGCTCTTTTGTCCTGTTGCGTAGAATCGGAAATCGCTTACAAGGCAACCCCTTGCTGGTGTCCGGAGCGTAGCGCAGCCTGGTAGCGCATCTGTTTTGGGAGCAGAGGGTCGCAGGTTCGAATCCTGCCGCTCCGACCACCAGCTGGAGCCGTTTGGAGAGGTCCATGCTCGCCCGCATCTATCGTCCCGCCAAGAACGCCATGCAGTCGGGCAGAGCCAAGACCAAGGACTGGGTGCTCGAGTTCGAACCGACCTCGGCCCGCAAGCCCGATCCGCTGATGGGCTGGACCCAGTCGAGCGACATGAACGGCCAGGTCCGCCTGACCTTCGAGACCCGCGACGAGGCCATCGCCTACGCCCAGCGCCACGAGATCTCGTTCCAGCTTTTCGAACCCAAGGTTCCCAAGCGGATCATCAAGGCCTACGCCGACAACTTCGCGACCAACCGCAAGCAGCCCTGGACCCACTGAGGGCCTCCCGGGCTAAGCTGGCCAGCGCGCGCCCTTAGCTCAGTTGGATAGAGCATTCGCCTTCTAAGCGAACGGTCGCAGGTTCGAATCCTGCAGGGCGCGCCAAGCCTACGCTAGACTGCGACGCACTACGTCAGAGCCGCCGGGGCTACGATCCCTTCCTCCGCGGGGCGTAGAGCGGCCGACCAGGAGGCATGCTCAAGCCTGCCTCCTGGTGGTCATGTGATCAGAAGCTGTAGTTCAGCCCGATGCGCAGGCTGTGGGTCTCCAGCCGGTTCTTGGCGTCGCGGCCGACCGCGACATCGACGCCGCCGGGCGTCGTCACCCCGCCGCTGGTGTAGCTGCGGTTGACGTTCTGGCTGGCGCGGTCGAAGCGGAAGCTCGTCTCCGGATAGTAGCCGTAGAGGTATTCGCTGCGCAGCGAGACGCGGTTGCTGAAGGCCAGCTCCGCCCCGCCGCCGAGCACCACGCCGGCGCGGGTCTTGTCCGTCGTCTCGGTGAAGTAGGGGCGGGTGGTGAAGCCGAAGGGATAGGCGGCGCTGGCCGAGGTCGAGCGGAACTGGGTCCGGGTCTGCTCCTCGCGGGTGACGGTCAGGCCGCCCGTGCCGTAGTAGAGCGCCCGGCCCACCGCCTGGCCGACGCGCAGGCGCGCCGAGGCCCCGCCGTCGTAGCGATAGGCGTATTCCGCCTGCAGGATCTCGTTGCGGTCATAGCGGCCGGTGTCGAGCTCCTTGGAGACGAAGCCCTTCTTGCCGCGGCCCCGGGCGAGCTCGCCCTCGACCTCGACGCCGACCACCAGGCCCGACGGGAGCTGGCGGTTGTAGCCGAAGTGCAGTCCGGCCAGGGGCGTCTCGACCTGGCGGTCGGTGTGTTCCGACGCGGCCGCGGCGTTGGTCGCGCCGTTGGCCGTGCGGGTCTCGCCCTTGGCCCGCATGAACTTCCAGCCCCAGTCGGCGCCGGCGTAGAAGCCGCTCCAGTCGCCGTCGAAGTCCTGCAAGGGCGACTGGACCAGCGCGCCGGCCGAGTAGCCGCGCACCCGGTCGAGGGCCGAAGAGGGAGCGGGCCGTTGGCCGTCGCCGAACCGGCTGACCAGGCCGACGCGCACCGTGCGTCCGGGCGCGGGCAGGATGCCGGCGCCTTCGCCCAGGGTCAGGGCGTCGACGTAGTAGCGGTCGAACACGTTGTCGACGGTGAGGGTGAAGGTCGCCTTGTCGCTGAAGCGGTAGCTGCCGAACAGGTCGACGGTCTCGTAGGCCGGCTGGCGCTCGACCTTCACGTAGCGCGCGCCCAACTGGAGGTTCTCGTCCATCAGGCGGGTCCCGACCGTCGCCGACATCGTGCGCTTGGGCGGCACGTGGTTGACGAACCACGACTGGCTGGTCTGGGGCATGCCGTCGTAGCAGCGCACGTTCTGGGTCGGCGTCTGGCGATAGCAGCTGGTGACCTCGGTGTACTCGGTGCCCGCCAGCTCGACATAGGCCAGGCCCATGTCGTAGCGCGCCGACAGCTCCACGCCCTGGGTCGTGACGCGCGGGATGTTCGTGCGCACCAGGATGTCGGTGTAGTTGCCGTTAGGGGCGGTGAGGGTCTCGCTGCCCAGGGTGATGTAGTCGGTGACGTCGTTGCGGAACCAGCCGGCCTTCACCTGCAGCAGGTCGTCGCCGGTGAACAGGCCCAGCCGCTGGTAGTTCACGCCGACCTCGGTGTTGTGGGCGTGCTCGGGGCGCAGGCTGCTGTAGGGGTTGGTCGAGCCGGAGAAGCCTTCGGCGCCCTCGAACGGGCTGGGCGCGCGGAACGCCTCGGCGTAGCGGGCGTAGGTCTGCAGGCCGGGGATCGGTTCGACGACGACCGAGATGATCGGCGCCACGCCCGAGGCCTTGTCGCGGTTCTGCAGGCCGCCCTGCACCCAGCTGGTGCCGGTCTTGTGGTCCTGGACGACGGTTTCGACGTAGCGGGCGGCGGCGGTGAAGGTCGCCCAGGGGGCGGGCTTGTACTCGCCGCTCACGAAGGCGCTGTACTGCCGGCGCCAGCCGTCGAGCGTGGTGTCCCAGGCAGCCCCCGGATAGCGGGCGTTCAGTTCGTCCCAATCCTTGGACTTGCCGAAGTCCTCGTGGTCGTAGGCCGCGCCATAGGCGAGGGCCAGGACCCCGGCGGTTCCAGAGAACCGCGAGGTGTTCGACACGGTCAGGCCGTGGCGGTTGGACAGCGTCGCGGCGAACTTGTCGGAATTGTAGATGTCGCCGCCGCCGAAGTTGAAGCGCACCGGATCGATGACGAAGCTGTCGACGCGCGAAGCCCAGAGGTCGGCGCGGAAGTCGACGAGATTGCCTTCAGGCTTGTAGCGATAGCGGGCGGTGTAGGTGTCGACCTTCACGTCCGAGTTCGTCTGGTAGGGCGTGTCGCCGTACATTAGCTGCGAGGGCTTCATCTCGCCGAACTTGGTCTCGTAGCGCATGTACGACAGGTCGAGGGTGTGGGCGGTGGTCGGCCGGAACACCCCGCGCAGCAGGTAGGACGTGTTGTCCTGCGAGGAGTTGATGACCTGCTCCTCATAGCCGAACCGGTTGGCGCCGCCCTTCCAGGCGTCGGGCGAGATGCCTTGCGAGCCCGAATAGTAGTTGCCGTTCTTGCGGGTGGCGTAGGCGGCCACGAGGTCGAACCGGTCGGCGCGGTAGGCGCCGGCGATCGAGGCGTTGCGGCCGTTGAACGCCAGGGTGTCGGGGCGGTCGAACTTGCGGACGGCCGGTTCGGAACCGCCGACGGTGACCTTGGTCGGGGGCGTGCCGTTGTTGCCGCTGAGGCCGCCGCGCACGACCAGGCCCCACGATCCGCCCGGCGCGACGATGTCGCCGGCGTTCAGGGTGCGGGCGCGCAGCAGGCCGCCTGTCGCGCCCGTGCCGTCGGCCGCCGCCGTGGGTCCCTTTTCGATCGTGACGCCGCCGATCAGGGCCGGATCCAGATAGGTCCGGCCCGCCATGCCGGCATAGCCGCGATAGACGGTCGATTCCTGCATCGCGCCGTCGATGACCACCGGCACGCGGCCCTGGCCCTGCATGCCGCGGATGTTGACGTCGAGGGCGCCGGAGTTGCGGTTCTCGGCGTTGAGCACGCCTGGCACGCCGCTCAGGAAGTCGCCTGTGGACGAGCCCCGAAACCGCTCGATCTTGTCCTGCGAGAGGTAGGCCGAGGTCCCCGCGCCGCGATAGGTCCCTGCCTCCAGGACCGCATCGCTCGCCGCGCCGTCGCCTGCCTCGCCAATGCCCTGCGCGCCGCTGGCCCCGCCGTCGCCGGTCAATCCGCTCGCGCCTTCGACCCGCAGGGCGCCCAGCTGCACGGCGCCCGCCGCGTCGGGGGCCTTGTCGATGATGACGGTGGTGGGCGAGGTGAAGCGATAGTCCAGGCCCGTGCCGGCCAGCAGTTGGCTGAGCGCCTGGGCGGGAGTGTGGGCGCCCTTGACCGCCGAGCCGCGCGCATCGGCGCGCACGCCCTTGGCGTAGCCGACCTGGATGCGCGATTGCTCGGCGAACCTTTGCAGGCCGCGCCGCAGGGGCTGGGCGGCGATGTCGAAGTCGATCGTCCCCGCGCGCTGGGCCGTCGGCGTCTGGGCCAGGGCCGCGCCGGCGGGGAGGGCGATCAGGATCGAGGCCGTGGCGAGCAGGCAGGCCCGCAGCGGCCGGGACGAAGAACGAGAGGGCATGGAGGCTCCAGGCGGTAGGGCGATCGTTATGCGACTGTTCCGCATTCGCATTTTAAGACTTTGACGTTCGCCGCGTCGCTTCACCCAACGGCAGGGTGAGATTTATTTGGCCAGCACGACCGCGCCGCCTGGCAGGCGGATCAGGCGCAGGTCGGCCATGTCGGCCAGCACCTTCAGGGCGTCGTCCGGCGCCTGGGTCAGGAAGATGCCGCTGACCGGCGTCCTGGCCGCCTGGCCCGGCTGCACCAGCACCGGAGCCGAGCGGTATCGGGCCACGGACCGGACCGCATCGGCCAGGGGCGTGTCCTCGACGACGATATAGCCGCGCCGCCAGGCCGCGACGACCTCCTCGTCGGCGTCGTCCAGCCGCTGGAGGCCGGCGGCTGCGCCGAAGCGCGCCCGCTGCCGGCGCTGAAGCACCAGTTTGCGGTCGCCGTGCCCAGTCTCCACCCGGACGGAGCCGTCGGTCACCGAAACCTCGGCGGCCCGCCCGTCGCGCGCCACTTCGAAGGCGGTGCCGATGTCCTCGACGATCCCGTTGGCGGTCGCGACCCTGAAGGGGCGGGCGTCGTCGTGCTTTACCTCGACCCAGACGCGTCCTCGCAGCAGATCGACGCGTCTTTCGCCGTCGTTGTAGCGCACGGCGATGGCGCTGCCGGTGTCCAGCATGGCCTGGGTGCCATCCGGCAGCACCAGGCTGCGCACCTCGCCTGCCGAGGTGGCGTCGGTGGCCAGGAGCCGTTGGCCGACCTGAGGCGCGGCGACCGCCAGGGCCAGGCAGGCCGCGACGGCGCCGCCCCAGGCGGCGGGCGAACGAACCAGCGGCCGGCGGGGGCGCAGCGCCACCACCCGGCCGCCGCGATCTTCCAGACTGCGCCAGAGGGTTCGCGTGCTCTCGAAGGCGGCCCGGTTCTCGGCGTCGGCGGCCAGCCAGGCCTCGAAGCCCGTCATCTCTTCGGCCGTCATCGAGCCGGACGCGAGGCGCACGATCCAGTATTCGGACTGCTCGATCGCGTCTGAGGGAGGCGTCGCGCCGCCGGCCATGGATGGTTCTCGTTCCAGAAGTGCACTCTCGTCTTAGACGTTTGCGGTCGGCGTCGTCCCAAGCCGGCGACGATGTTTTCTCATCCGCTTTCGCGCGCGACCCGGAGGCGGGCCAGCACGCGGCGAAGGTGGTTTTCCACGGTGGTGGTCGAAACGCCGTAGAGGGCGGCGATGTCGACGATGCGGCGGTCCTCGAAACGGTTGAGCTGGAACATCGTCCTGCCGGGGTCGGGCAGGGCCTCCAGCGCCTCGAGCACTCGGGCCAGGGCCTGCCGGTCGATGACGCTGGTCTCGGCCGAGGCCGACGCGGTTGGCCCCCACAGATAGGTTTCCGCCTTGGCCTGGATCCGCTGGCGGGCCGCCTCGGCGCGCCGATGGTCGATGGCCAGGTTCGAGGCCAGCCTGAAGAGGTAGGCCCGGGGATTGCGAACGGCAACGTCCTCGATCTGCTGCACCTTCAGCCACAGGCGCTGCAGCACATCCTCGGCGGCCGGCACGCTGCCGACGATGCGCGTCGTGCGTCGCAGCAGGACCGCATGCTCCGACACGAGCAGCGCCGTAAGGGATTGGGCGAGGGAGGGCATGACCGGGGGGGAATCAGTGAAGGCGGTCTAGTTAGATCGATTGAGAATCATTCTCAATATTTCCGTCAGTCACGGATCGAGCGCGCTCCGTCATGGCGCGCCCCATCAAGGCGCGCCGATGAAGAATTCCACGGGCACGACCAGCTCCAGCTGATCGGGACGGTCGTTCGGGATCGGGGGCAGGGGCTGGGCCCGCTTGGGCGCTTCCACGGCGGCGCGATCGAGTTCGACGAACCCCGAAGAGCGCTCCAGGCGCGCCCACAGCACCTTGCCGCCGCGCTCCATGCGGAAGCGGACATGGGCCACGCCCTGCTGGCGGCGTAGCTGGGCGGCGGGCGGATAGCGCCGCTTCTTCTCCAGCGCCGCCAGGACCTGGCCCTCCCAGGTGGCGACGGCGTTGCTGGCGGCGCGAGGCGCGATCGGGGCGGCCTGCACCGGCGGCGCGGTCGTCTCGGGCGCGGCCGGGCCTGGGTCGGTCGGGGCGTTCGGGCGCGGCGGGGTGAAGAACACCGGATCGGGCGCGTTTGGCGCGGGCTTGACCGGCGGCGGATCCGGCGGCGTGGGCCGCGAGGCCTGCCGTTCGACCTGTTCGGGACCGGGAGGAACCTCGCGCGGCGGGGCCGGGGGCGAGGTGGTCTCCAGTTCCACCACCATCGGCGCGACCGGGGGCGGGGCGATGAAGTCGGGATGAAAGCCGCCGAACAGCAGGGCGCCGGCCAGGGCGGCGTGCAGGCCGACCGACACTGTCAGGCCTACGACCGTACGAGAGCCGCGCCGGGGCGAGGCGGCGGGCGAGGCCGGGGCGGGGGTGGTTGAAGCCGGCCAGGGCAGGGGCCTGTCGCCGTCAAGCAGTGCGATCGGCTTCACCCCCGCGCGCCTCGCGACGGGCGTGAAACCACATAGGCCGCGCACAGGCCGATGACCGCCGCCACGACCAGCAGCAGCGGCGGCTTCGGATGGGCCGCCCAGCAGAAGATCGCCATGCCCGTCGCCATGCCGCCGCAAGCCATCAGCTTGGCTATCGGCGGGATGGCCCGGTCGCGCCGCCAGGCCCGCAGCGTCGGGCCAAAGCGCGGATGGTTGAGCAGCCATGCCTCGAGCCGCGGCGACGAGCGGGCGAAGCAGGCGGCGGCCATGATCAGGAACACCGTCGTCGGCATCAGCGGCACGAAGGCGCCGACGAAGCCGAGCGCGACGCAGGAAAGGCCCAGGACCAGCCAGGTCCAGCGGGCCAGGCGCGGATGCGCGGGGAGGGGATCAGGTGAAGGCGGCATCGACCAGTCCCCGCACCCGGCGGAAGGCGGCCGCGGCGCCATCGACGGCGCGGGTCTCCTCGACGTCGCCGAAAGCCAGGCCGTCGAGCGCGGCGACGAAGCCGCGCCAGTGGCGGCCTCGACCGCCCGGATGCGGGGCGAGGTGGCGGGCGCCGAAGGTCTCGTCCAAGCCGAGGGGCGCCGCGGCCTTCAGAAGGAAGGCCGCGCCGAGGTTGGAGCCCTCCGCCACATAGAGCCAGCCGAAGGCCTCGGCGACGTCGACCGGTCCCGCGCCGAACACCGGCGGGGCGTCGGCTCTCGGCGCCGGCTGGCCAAGGTCGCGGATGTCCTGGGCGATCAACTCGAGCCGCCGGCGTTCCGGCAGGTCGGGGACCAGGGTCGTCAGGTCGGGGTGGGTGTAGAGGGCGTCGATCTCGTGGTGGAAACCCCACTGGGCTCTCAGAAAGCGGCCGTAGCGGACGCGGTCGCGGAACGGCTCCAGCGACATGATCCGGCTGTCGAGCTGCTCGTGGGTGGTGTGGGTCCGGGCCTTCAGCCGCTTGGCGCGGGACGGGTCGTGGATCGAGACGTGGGCGTTCATGGGGCCTTCCGGAGCACGGGGAGCTTCGGGGCGCGCCCGCGATCGCATCGCAGTCGCGCCTCATGGGTATGACGAATCCCGAGCGGGGTTTCCCAACCAGAATCTGCTGGATGTGCGTTTGAAGGCGCCGCGCCGCCCAGAGCGACAAGCCATCTTTGGCTTCTACGGCGAAGGGCGGCCCGCCATCCCGCTGGTGGATGTGCTGCGGGCGCCTAGCGCTCGGCCCGCTCCAGGCGCTCGCGCAGGGCGCGGTTCTCGACCTCCAGCGCCTCCAGCTGCTCGCGAAGCGGCTGGATCGCGCGGGAGATCTCGGCCTCGGTGAAGCGCGGGACGATGTGCTGGGGGCAGTTCCAGTCGAACGCCGCCAGTCGCAGCCGGAAAATGCGCTCCGGCTTGGCGCGGTAGCCGGGGTCGGACACCCGCGCCAGCAGCGCCGGATCGGCGTCGAGCGCCAAGCGCTCGGCGTGGGCCAGGATCTTCAATCTGGCGCGCCGGGGATAGTCGACCAGGATCAGGGCCACGCGGTCGTCGGCGTCCAGATTGCCGACGCTGATGTACTGGCGATTGCCGCGGTAGTCGGCGAACGCCAGCGTGGTCTCGTCTATGACCTTCAGGAAGCCGGGCGGCCCGCCGCGGTGCTGCACGTAGGGCCAGCCGGTTTCCGACACACTGGCCATGTAGAAGCTGTCGCGCTCGGCGATGAAGGCCTCTTCGTTGGCGGTGAACGCCTCGAACTGTCGATCGACCTGCCCGGGCGTCCAGAGATGGTCGACGCCCATCTCGGCCTGTGCGGATCTCACGCTCGCCGAGCTGGCGAGGTCCAGGAAGCTGTATCGGCTCACGAAGAGTCCCTCATCGCGCTAGGCCTGGGCGCGGCCGGCGGGTCTAGTCGACCAGCGCCGCGTCCAGGGTGATCTCGGCCTTCAGAAGCTTGGAGACCGGGCAGTTGGCCTTGGCGCCGGCCGCCAGCTTCTCGAAGGTCTCCTGGTCGGCGCCGGGGATCCTGGCCTTCAAGGTCAGGTGCGAGGCGGTGATCGCGTAGCCGCCGTCGACCTGCTCCAGCGTGACCTTGGCCGAGGTGTCCAGCTGGTCGGCCCGCAGCCCCGCCTCGCCCAGCACCAGGGACAGGGCCATGGTGAAGCAGGCCGAATGGGCGGCGGCGATCAGTTCCTCGGGGTTGGAGCCGGGCTGGCCCTCGAACCGGCTGGCGAAGCCATAGGGATAGTCCTGCAGGGCGCCGCTCTCGGTCGAGATCGAACCCTTGCCGTCCTTGATGCCGCCGCTCCATGCGGCCGATCCTGTCCTGACGATCTTCATCGCATTCTCCTTGCGCCTTGAAGCCGTGTCGACAGAGCCATGATCAGCGCCTCCCGGCTTGAACGAAAGCGATATTCAGGCGCTCGACCCGGCGGCGCTCTGGAACGCCCTGATGTTCGCCGGCATCTCGGGCGGGATGTCGAAGGCCGCCTCGCCGGCCAGACTGCCGGTTCTGTGGAGGTCCAGCGCCTGGGACCGGCATCTTGACGGCGTGACGCCGTAGGCGGCGCGAAAGGCGCGTCCGGCGGCCGTATGGCTTTCGAACCCCCAGCGGTTCAGCACCGTGGCGATCCGCTCGCGCGCCTGGGACGGGTCCGACAGGTCGCGGAACACGCCGGTCAGTCGGCGCCCGAGGATGTATTTTCCGATGCCGCTGTGCGGTTCGAACATGCGGTAGAGGGTCGGGCGCGTCACGAAGAACTGGGCGGCGAGGGCGGCTGGGCCGAGGCCAGGGTCGCCGATGTCCCTGTCGATGCGCCGGCAGATGGCCCGGAACTGGCTCCTGCGCAGCTCGGCGCGGGTCGCCGCGCGGCTCTGGCTGTTGGCCCGCACGACGCCGGCCAGCAGGGCAGCCGTGGCGCGGCTCCACTCCAGTCCTTGCGCGACGGTCAGGTTCGAGCCTTGCCGCCACATCTCTTCCAGGTGTTCGCGGACGGCGACGCCGGTCTCGCTGTCGCGGCGCAGGATCAGCCCGTGAACATCGCCCGCGTCCGCCAGCAGGGGCAGGAGCAGGTCGCGGGAGACGATGACCGACAGGTTGTCGATCCCGTCGGTGCGCAAGGCGGACGGGCGGGACAGGTCGAGCATGCAGATGTCGCCCGGCCTGACCTCCTGCTCGGCGCCGTCCAGTGTCAGGATGAAGCCCTGGCTCCGGTAGAACTGGACATGGAAGTGATCGACGCCGGTCCGGGCGATGAGCTGGGGGCCGCGGACCATGATCGAGGCCGGGGCCTGGGACATGCCCAGCTTGATCGGGCCGTAGTCGTAGAGCGCGAAGTCCATGACGTAGCCGGCGCGGGCCTCGGGCGAGGGGGCCTCCAGCTCGAACATCGTCGCCAGCAGTTCGCGGCAGGCGGCGAAGCTGTCGGCGTAGTCGGCGCCGATGCAGGCCGCCAGATGCGGCAGACGATCCTCCTGGACGCCGTTCGTCATGCGTCGAATCTCCTCGTGGCCGGATTATCGGCCCCAGGCCCCTTTAGCGCGGTCTGAACCCCGTTTTTTCGACCAGGTGTCTCAAACTGCACAGCTTGGGTCGAGCGCGTCTTGCAGCGCAACCCGGAGACGAGACTAAGCAGTCGTGCGCACGGGGGGAACCGCCGCGCATCGTGATGCAGCGTTGGCGTCGGGGGACTAGGGTATGGCTTGTCGGGAATGCGCGACGGACGTCGCGCGCGGGGGTGATCTTCAGATCATCGACGGGCTTTGGGCTGTCCTGGGTCTGACCGTCGGCGCAGGGCGCCGGGCGCGAGCTTTGATCCTGCAGCTGATGATGGCTCTGGCGCTCGTCGTCGGCGCCGTGGCGATCGGCTCGCCCGCCCAGGCCCGGACGGAGACGTTCTCGGCGATCAGCGAAACCGTCGCCTATTCCGACCAGGGCTATTATAGCGACCAGAGCGCCCTGGAGGTATATTATTATACCTATACGAAATTCGGCGTGTTCTACAGCGCCATCACGATACCGGCGGGCAAGGTCTATTCTTCCGCCAGCGTGAACTACAACTATACGAACAATAATCAGATAGCCACGGTAAGCATCGTGCTGCTGTCCGGCGCGCCCCCGGTCAGCGCCGCGGGCCTGGACCAGGTCCGAGCGGGAACCTCGGTCGGCAGCTTGGGCATCACCACCACCGGCAGCGGCGCCGTCAGCCTGTCCTCTACGGCGGTCGCCGAGATGAACCGCCTGTCTGCCGCCGGCGGCGGCACGCTCTATCTGGGGGCCTATGTTTCCGACCGCCGCTACAGCGGCGCCATTCCCGTGGCGACGTTCAGCCAGTTCCAGCTGACGGCCGAGCTCGTGCCGGTTCCGACGATCTCGACGATCTCGCCGAACATCGGGGCCAGGACCGGAGGAACCGCCGTCACCATCAACGGGACCGGCCTGGCCGGCGCCACGAGCGTGACCTTCGACGGCGCGCCGGCGACGATCGTCGGCACGCCCACCGCAACGGCGATCACCGTGAACACGCCAAGCCACGCCGAAGGGCTCGTGGACGTCGTCGTCACCACGTCCGGCGGAACCGCCACCAGGAGCGGCGGCTTCAGTTATGTGCCGCCGGCTCCGACGATTTCAAATATATCGCCGAACACCGGATCCACGGCCGGGGGGACTCAAGTCTTCCTCACGGGAACGGATCTGCGTAGCTATTCTGGCGTGACCTTCGGCGGCCAGTCGGGGGTCATCAACGTGGCCCTTATCGACGGCCTTACAGCCCTCGTGACCGCGCCGGCCCATGTGGCCGGGACCGTGGACGTGGTCTACACCACGAACTACGGAAGCGTCACCGTGACGGGCGGCTACACCTACCTGCCGCCGGCGCCAGCGGCGTCGAACGCGACCGCGTCGGCGGTCGCCTACAATACTGGCTCGGCCGCGGCGGCGACGTTCAGCCTCGCTGCCTACGCCACCAACAGCCCGACCGGCTATACGGTGGGGTCCGCGACCACGGCCAACGGCGGCTTTGTCAGCATCGACAATGCGGGCCTGGTTTCCTACACCCCGCCCGCTGGCTTTCGCGGCAATGACAGCTTCACCTTCACGGCCAGCAACCCGGGCGGAACCTCCAGCTCGGCCACGGTCACCGTGCCGGTCGCCAATCCGGTCTTCACCGTGACCCTGCCCGAGACCACGGGCCAGATCGGCGTCGCCTACAACACGTCCGGCGCGCCGGTGACCATCTCCGGCGGCAAGGCGCCCTATGCCGTCACCGCCGTGACGGGCTATTCCCGCGCCCTGAGCTTCGACGCCGCCAGCCAGGTGCTGTCCGGGCGGGTCACCGAGGACGGAAACTGGACGGTGGTCTTCACCATCACCGACAGTTCCACGGGGACGGGCCCCTATACGTCCAGCGCCTCGGCGAGCCTGGTCACCGTCTATCCGGATCTACCGACGGCGACGTCGTTCACCGCCCCGGCCGTGGCCTACAACAGCGGGTCGGCGCCGGCGACGAGCATCGACGTGGCGGCCCACGCGGGCGGCGTCATCAACGGCTTCTACCTGAACAACGGCCTCAATCAGGGGAGGTCGTCGATCACCACCACGCAAGGGGGATCGGCGAGCATCGATACGGCCGGCATGGTCAGCTATACGCCGCCGGTCGGTTTCCGCGGCAATGACAGCTTCCAGTTCATCGTCGCCAACGCCCGTGGCAACTCCGCTTGGGAGACGGTGACGGTTCCCGTCGACGATCCCGTCCTGACGGTGACGCTGCCGCAGGCCGCGGGCGCCGCCGGCCAGGCCTACAACAGCGGCGGCGCGGCCGTGACCGTCAGCGGCGGCAAGGCGCCTTACACGAACTTCTCGGCGAGCGGCCTGCCGGCGGGCCTGACGATGGACAGCGCCGGGGTGATCTCGGGCGCGCCGAGCGCCACGGGCGCGGCCACGGTGATCGTCACCATGACCGACAGCTCGACGGGTTCGACCTTTACCGGCTCGGCTTCGGCGAACCTGACCATCGCCGCCCCGACGATCACGCTACCTGCGAGCCTGCCGGCGGCGAGCGTCGGCGTCGGCTACAGCCACGGCCTGACGGCCAGCGGCGGCACGGCCGACTACAGCTTCTCGCTGGACAGCGGGACGCTGCCTCAAGGCATGAACCTTTCGACCGACGGGACCCTGTCGGGCGAGCCGACGCAAAGCGGCTCGTTCCCGATCACGATCCGCGCCGCCGACTCCACGGGGGGAGGCAGCTACTCCGGCGTCCAATCGTACGTCCTGGTCGTCGGCGCGCCGACCCTGACCATGAGCCCCGGCGCCGGCGCGCTGCCGCAGGCGACTCAGCACGCCGCCTACAGCCAGGTGATCACGGCCGCCGGCGGGACCGCGAGCTACGGCTTTACCCTGCAGAGCGGCGCTCTGCCGGACGGCCTTGGCCTTTCGGCCAGCGGGCTTCTGTCGGGAACGCCGACGGAGGTCGGGACTTTCAGCTTCGCCATCCGGGCCACCGACAGCTCGATCGGCGGCGGGCCGTTCACCCTCGACACGGCCTACAGCCTGACGGTCAGCGCGCCGCCGCCGCCGAGCGCGGGCGACGTGGCCGCCAGCGTGGCTGCAAACAGCGGCGCCAACACCGTGGCCGCCAGCCTGAACGGCGCGCCGGCCGTCAGCCTCGCGATCGCCGCCGGACCTGCGCACGGAACGGCGAGCGTCAGCGGCTTCAACCTTCTTTACACCCCGACGGCCGGCTATTCCGGAACCGACAGCCTCAGCTACGTCGCCAGTAACCTGGGCGGGGACTCCGCCCCGGCGACGGTGACGATCACGGTGACGCCGCCGACCCTGGCGCTGGGCGACCTGCCGGCCACCGGCCAGGCCCTGACGACCTACAGCGGCGCGGTGACAGCTTCGCTGGGAACCGCGCCCTACAGCTTTACCCGCACCGGCGGAACCTTGCCGGCCGGCCTGACCCTGGCCGCGAACGGTGTGCTCTCGGGTGAGCCGACCGAGGCGGGGACTTTCGCCTTCACCATCGAGGCGACCGACGCCTACAGCGCCACGGGGACCCGCGACTACACCCTGGTTCTGGCCGCTCCGACTATGATGGTGGGACCTGCGAGCCTGCCGGACGGCGTCTCGGCGGTCGCCTACAGCCGGGCCGTCACGGCTTCGGGCGGGGCGTCGCCTTACAGCTACGCCGTCACGGCGGGCGGGACACCCACGGGCCTGACCTTGTCGACCGCCGGTGTTCTGTCGGGCGTCGCGGGGGCTGCGGGGACCTTCAATTTCACGGTCACCGCGACCGACAGCCACGGCTTCACCGGCTCGCGCGCTTACAGCATGACCGTGAGCGACCCGGTGATCGCCATCACCAGCCCCGCGTCCGGCGCTCTGCCCGACGGCGTGGGCGGCGTCGCCTACAGCCGCGCCTTCACCGCTACGGGAGGGCAGGGGAGCCATAGCTTCGCCCTGGCCGGTGGTTCGCTGCCGCCGGGCCTGACCCTGTCGTCGGCCGGTGTACTTTCTGGGACGCCGACGCAGGTCGGTTCGTTCAGCTTCACGGTGACCGCGACCGACGCCAGCCCGGCGCCGGGACCGTTCGTCAGCGCCAGCGCCGCCTACACGCTGGAGATCGTCGCGCCGACCATCACCCTGACGCCCGCCGCCGGCGCTCTGCCGGGCGGCCTGCGGACGACGGCCTACAGCCAGGCGATCACCGCCTCGGGCGGCGTGGCGCCCTATGCCTACGCCGTCACGGCGGGCGCCTTGCCGGACGGCCTGGCCCTGGCCTCGGACGGCGCGCTTTCGGGAACCCCGACCACGTCCGGAAGCAACAGCTTCACGGTCATGACCACCGACGCCTACGGCTTCACCCGCTCTGCGGCCTACACCCTCGAGGTGGGCACGCCCGTCGCCGTGGTGCAGTCCAGGACGGTGGTCGTCGTCGGCGGCCAGAGCGTGGTCATCGACGCCTCGCAAGGCGCGGCCGGGCTGGACCTGATCGCGGCCCAGATCGTCACGGCCCCGGCCCATGGCGCAACCACGATCGACGGCCTGCGGATCACCTACACGGCCGACGGGACCTATTCGGGTTCGGACAGCTTCACCTATGCGGTCCGCAATCCCGGCGGCCTGTCGGCGCCGGCGACGGTGACGATCACGGTCAACGCCGCGGTGCGTCCCGGACCGGACAAGACGGCGACCATCTTGGCCGGCCAGACGGCGGTGGTGGAACTGACCGAGGGCGCCTTCGGCTCGCCGTTCACCGGCGCGGCGGTGGCGTCGATCTCGCCCTCGAACGCGGGCGCCGCCACGATCGCGGGCCGCACCGGTTCGGACGGCAAGCAGCTCTACGACCTCAGCTTCAAGCCGGACAACGCCTTCAACGGCGTGGCGGTGGTCAGCTACACGCTCAGCAACGCCTTCGCGACCTCGGCTCCGGGCACGGTGACGATCACGGTCGAGGCGCGTCCCGACCCGACGCAGGACCCGGAAGTCACCGGCCTGATCTCGGCGCAGGGCGAGGCCGCGCGCCGCTTCGCGACGGCGCAGATCTCCAACGTCAACCGGCGCATGGAGCAGCTTCACGACGGTCGGGGCGGCGGCGGCTTTTCGAGCGGCTTCAGCCTGTCCGGCGGCGGCGCGATCAGCGATCCGTGGGAGCCGCGTCGCAGGCGGGACGGCCTGGGCGGGCTCATGGGCGCCCTGGCGGGCGACGTCGGCGAGGCTAAGGGCCTGGACGACAGCGTCGGCTCCGGGGCCTGCGCGCCGGGCTGCGAGAGCGCTGAAAGCGGCCCGGGCGGCTTCGGGGTCTGGGTGTCGGGCGCGGCCACGTTCGGCCAAGCCGACGCTCGTCGTGACCGCAAGGGCTTCAAGTTCAGCACCGACGGCCTGACCATCGGCGTCGACGAGCGGCTGGGCGAGACGCTGGTGCTGGGCGGAGCCGTGGGCTGGGCGACGGATGCGAGCCGCATCGGCGACAACGGCACCCGTAGCGAGGCCGACGCCTGGAGCGCCAGCCTGTACGGCAGCTGGCAGCCGGCGCGGCAGGCCTATCTCGACGTCGTCGTGGGCTACGGCAAGCTGGACTTCGACTCCCGTCGGTACGTCACCGCCAGCGGCGACTTCGCCTATGGCCGGCGTGACGGCGACCAGTGGTTCGGCGCGGTGACGGCGGGTTGGGACTTCCGCGACCCGCGGGGCGTCCACCTGACGCCCTACGGCCGGATGGAGGCTACGCGGTCGGTGCTGGGATCGTTTACGGAGGAGGGCGGCGGGGCCTATGCCCTGGCCTATGACCGGCAGACGGCCCGTACGCTCACGGGCGCCTTCGGCCTGCGGGGCGACTATGCCGTCAAGACCCGCCTGGGGCAGGCGCAGCCGAGCTTCCGGATCGAGTACAGCTACGACCTGCAAGGCTCCGGCTCGCAGCTGATCCGCTACACGGACTGGCTGGACGGGGCCGTCTACAGCCTCGACGCCAGTCCGCTCGACCGCAACCGCATCCTCTACGGCCTGGACATCGACCTGCTGCGCCGCAGCGGCATGCGCCTGGGTCTGGGCTATGAGGGGTCGCTCTCCGACGACCAGACCAGCGGCTCCATCAGGGCCAAGCTGCAGACGCCATTTTGATGCGGCCTACCAGCCACGCCCTCAAATGGCCCCAAGACATGGAGTTTCCGCTTGTGCCGCCACTGTGATTTCTTTGGACGGAGACGCCCGTTGTCACTCCTGGGGATCCTCTGGAGTGCAATGGCGTACTTGTAGTTATCAGTTTCATCCGACAACGGGCGCCAGGGTCTTTCGCTTTCCCGGACGTTCTCGCACTTTCCCAAAGTTTCCCTTTCCATGCCAAAGGCGATGGGAAAATCCGGACGAGAGCGTCTGGCTTCAAAGCTATCGGCGTCGCTTTTCTCTTCGAAAATCCGTTGCGCCCTTGCGACGGTTGCATGCGGCATCGCTCTCCGTTTCCGGCCTGAACCGCGCCGCGCGCCTTGTCGCTGATCGCCCAGAAGCCGCGTGAAACGGACGTGCGGGGGCGCAGATCCGTTCGTTTCGGCAGTCATTGCTCATCTTGCGGTGACGAAACGAAAAGCGCTCGACGATCGCGCGAGGCAAAGCTACACGACCTAAAGTAAAGTGCTCCCGGGGGAATTGTATGCTTTGGTCCAAGCGGCCGGCTTGCCGGTCCATGCGTTCGCGTCTTGTTGGTTGCAGCTTGGCCGCCTTGGCCGCCGGCGTCGGAAGCGCCGCCTGGGCCGACTGCCTTCCCCTTACCCCGGTCTATGGCGGAACCACCACCTGCTCGGGCACGACCAACGCCGGACTGACGATCGGCGTCGTGCAGACCACCAACATCGCCGCCGGCGCCGTGCTCAACGCCGGCGCGGGCGACGCCGCCGCCTTCACGGCGACGACGGACGCCAGCGTCTATTACGGCGTCACCCAGACGCTCAACGTCGCGGGCGCCGTCGAGGGCGGATCGGCCGTCGGCGTTCTGGTGCTCAGCGACCCGCAGCCCTATTACAGCCTCGACGCCACGACGCTCAGCATCGTCGTCGCCGCCACCGGCGTCATCGAGGGCGAAACGGCCATCAAGCTGGCCACGCGGACGGGCACGACCACCGGGCTTTCGTATGCTTCGGTGGACAATGACGGCGTCATCCGCTCGACTGCCGGGCCGGCCATCGTCGCCACGGACGCTCAGCGCACCGGACTCTATTTCATCAACAATCGCGCCAATGGCTTCATCGGCGGCATCTCCTCGTCCGCGAACGCCCTGTACAACGCCGGCACGATCGACGGCGGCGCCGCGAGCGCCTTCGCCGCGCTTTCCGGTCCCCCTGGCATCTCCCTGCAGACCCTGACCAACAGCGGCGCGATGCTGTCGAACGGCGCGGCGGCGACCGTCAGCGCGACCAGCGCGTTCCTGACCCTCGTCAACAGCGGCCGGATCGCCAATCTCGGCTCTGGCCTGGCCCTGGACATCGGCGGCACGACCCAATCCTTCACCAACGCGACCGGCGGCGTGATCGCCAGCGCCGGCCCGATCGCCGTGCGGCTGGCGAACGTCACCACCTTCGTCAATCGCGGGGTGATCACCGGTTCAGTCGTCAGCACCGGCTCCGGCTACGGCGTCTCCACCTGGGATCTGGCCGGCGGAACGATCAACGGCGACCTGTTGCTCGGCGCCGTCAGCGACACCCTGATCGCCCAGCTCGACGTCGCCACGGGACGCGTCCTCGGCGTCAGCGGCCAGATTGACGGCGGCGGCGGCCAGAACCTGCTGCTGGTGGAATTCGCCTCGGACACCGTCCTCGACGGCGTGCTCGACCGCGTCGTGCTGCCGACCAATTTCCAGACCTTCCAGGTGCAGCTCAGGCAGAACGCCGCGGTGACGCTGAACGGCGATGCGCCGGACGGCCTGACCTTCCGTGGGATCGGGTCGCTGAAGACGACCGGCGTCATGGCCTCGAACGGCCAGGCCCTGCAGCTCTTTGACAACGGCGAAACCAGCATCAGCTACGCCAACAGCGGCGCCATCACCTCGACCTTCGGCGCGCCGGTGTCGGTGGATCCGCTCTATACGGAGATCAGCCAGTACGCCGTGGCCGCAGGCGGCGCGTCGGCGTTCTCCAACAGCGGCTCGATCACCTCTATCAACGGCCACGGGGTCTTGGTCTCCAACGACTTGGGTGTGGCCGGCTTCAGCAACAGCGGCTCGATCACGGCCTACGGCGTCGCGCTCAGCGCCGGCGGTGGTTTCGTCAACAGCGGCGCGCTCAAATCGACCAACGCCTTCGGCGCCAGCGTCTACAACTATAACAACGGCGTCTTCACCAACACCGGTTCGATCGAAGGCAAGACGGCGGGCGTGCTGCTGTCGAGCGGGACGCTCGTCAACAGCGGCACGATCTCGGCGACCGACGGCGTTGGCGTGTCGCTCACCTACGACGGCGCGATCGAGAACAGCGCCGAAGGCGTGATCACCGGCGCGATCGCCATCAAGCCGCGCTTCAGCTTCGGGGGCGGGAAGATCACCAACGCCGGGACGATCAATGGCGACATCGATTTCCGCAGCGATCCCTCCTCGTTCATCTTCGGCGTCGTCACCTATGTCGACGCGGGCGGCAAGCTGAACGGCAACCTCTTGCTCGGCGGCGGCGACGACACCTTCGTCGCCGATCTCTCCACGATGCGGGACGGCAAGTTCACCTCGATCAGCGGCGTGGTCGACGCGGGGGCCGGGCGCGACCGCCTTGTTCTGGGCGTCGGCCAGGACGCCACGGCCTCCCTCGATCCGGCCGCGACCTTCGAGGTCGTAGCGATCGAGATGCGCGACGGCGCCAAGGCGACGCTGACCTCATCCAAGACCCTGACCAGCACCCTCGAGATCATCGGCCAGGGCACGGTCGACCTGACCGCCGACATCACCACCAACTGGGACGAGGCGATCTATACCTACGGCGACTGGGCCCCCTACGGCGGCACGGATTTCGATCTTTCGATCATCAGCCGCGGGGCCATCACCTATACCCAGATCCAGCCGAGCTCGCCGACGACCGGCAGCGTCATAGCGCTGCGGCCCGGCGTAGACTTCGAGAACGCCGGCAGCATCAGCGCCGCGAGCAACGCCTCCCCTTACGCCACGGCGGTGACCGTCATCCAGGGCGGCGACCTGATCGTGAACTCCGGGACGATCACGCTGGATGGCGTCACCGGCGTCGCCAACAGCGCCGAGTTCGTCAACAGCGGCGTCCTGCAGCAGGGCCAGGGCGCCAGAAGCTCGGTCGGCGTGAGCAACGTGCTCGAGATCACCAACAGCGGAACGATCTCGACCGGCGGCTACGCCATCGCCATCGCTGGTTACAACGCCTCGAACACGCCGACCACGATCACCAACAGCGGTCTGATCCAGAGCACGGCGAGCGACGCGATCCATCAGACCTACGGCTCGGCGGTGATCATCGACAATCAGGCCGGCGGCCGGATCGTCAGCACCACCGGCAAGGCGATCACGACGTTCTGGAACGCCGACACGGTGCGCAACGACGGCGTGATCATCGGCGACATCAGCCTGGCCGGCGGCGACGACCTCATCGAAAACTACGGCTCGATCACCGGCGATGTCGATCTGGGCGACGGCAACGACAGCTTCGTGCAGTGGGTCGGCGGCTCGATGACAGGCGTGGTCGACGGCGGCTATGGACTGGACACCCTGGTCATCGACTCGACCGGCGGCGGCAGCGTCTCGGGCGCCAATTTCGTCAATTTCGAGAGCTTCCGACAGATCGGCGGCGGCAAGCTGGTCTATGATGGCGCGTTCAGCGGCGCGATCTCCCTCAACGGCGGCGGGGCCGAGATCCTGGCTGGAACGGTGGTCTCCACCCCCGCCTTCCTCGGCGGCGCCGGCAGCGAGCAGGTCGTCAACGCCGGGCTGATCCAGGGCGGCATCAGCCTGGGCGACGGCGCCGACAGCGTCGAGAACCGCGGCTTCATCGACGGTTCGGTGCGGTTGGGCGCGGGCGACGACGTCTATCTCGCGGGCCTCGGCTCGGGCGTGCAATCTCTGATCGACGGCGGGGCGGGGACCGACACCTATGTCGCGGAGCTCGACGGCGCCTGGGGCAACCTGCTGTATGGCGTGAACTTCGAGCGGCTGGGCCTGATCGGTACGGGCAGCCTGAACCTGGCCCTGCAGCAGGATTGGCAGACCATCAGCCTGGCCGGCGTCGGCCTGACCCTGCAGCAGGGCGCCTACACCGTCGGCGCCGTGTCGGGGGGCGACGCCGCCGAGACGGTGTTGATCGATCGCGATATCGCCAAGGTCGATCTGGGCGGCGGCTCTGACGCCCTGACCCTGGGCGGAAGCACCTTCGCGGGCGTCTATATCGGTGGAAGCGGCGTCGACAGCCTGACCTACACCACGACCGACAAGGTGGTGGTGAGCGGCTCGGTCTCGGGCTTCGAGACCGTCGCGCTGACGGGCGCCGGCATCGACGTGTCGGGCGCGCTCGGCGTCGATGGCGACAGCCTGACCTTCCTGGGCGACAGCCAGACGCTGAGCGTCCTGTCGGGCGGCAAGCTGTCGGGGACGGTCAATCTGGGCGCCGGTGACGACGTGTTCCGTCTGGCCGCGGGCGGCCAACTGCTCGGAACCGTGCTCGGCGGTGCGGGCAGCGACACCGCCGCCATCGAACTGACGGCGGACCTGTCGCTGCGCGGTGATCAGCTGCAGCAATTCGAGACCTTGCAGGTCACCGGCTCGGGCGCCCTGAACTTCACGGGCGGCGCGGCTCAGTTCGACCGCCTGGTGACCTCCAGCAAGGATCTGGTGGTCGCCGCAGGCTCGAGCCTCGGCGCCGGCGCCCTGACTTTCGACGGCGCGGCCAACCTTATGACGGTGGCCGGCGCGTTCTCCGGCGCCGTCGACCTGGGGGCCGGCGACGACACCCTGCGCCTGACCACCGGCGGCGTCTTCACCGGCTCTGCCGCGGGCGGGACGGGGTCCGATCGTCTGGAACTGGCGCTGGGCGGCACGGACGCCGCGCCGATCGCCCTGGGCGGCGCGGTCTTCACCGGCTTCGAGACCCTGAGCTTGCAATTGGGCGTGGTCAGCTTTTCCGGCGACTACGGCTTCGACACCATCCAGATCAGCAACGGGCGCCTGATCGGCCTGGCCGGATCGCAGCTGCGAGGCGCCGTCACCGTCGCCCAGGGCGCGACCTTCGGCTCCGCGGGAACCGTGACCGGCGACATCGCCGTGTCCGGCACGCTCAGCCCGGGCGCCTCGCCCGGCACGATGACCGTGAACGGCAATGTGTCGCTGGCAACGGGTTCCACGGCCCTGTTCGAACTGAGCTCCACCCTGAGCGACAAGCTGCTGGTCTCCGGCAAGCTGACAATCGCCCAGGGCGCGGCCCTCAAGCTCGTCGGCGGCGCGTCGCTGACGCCGGGCCGCACGCTCGACCTGATCGTCGCCAGCGGCGGCATCAGCGGCGCGTTCTCGACCGTCGATGGCGCGAGCGACCTGCACCTGCGCCAGTCGGCGACCCGCATCCAGGCGGTGGGCCTGTTCAGCACCGACGCCGCCTATTCGGCCCAGGTCTCCAGCACCATCGCCACGCTGAACGCCGCCTTCGTCGCCGACACGGCGAGCGCGGACCTGATCGCGGCCATGCCGGCGCTCATCGACTCCACGACGGGCAAGAGCGCGCCGCAAGCCCTGGCCCGGCTCGCGCCCCAGCCCTACGCCTCGGCCCTGCAACTGGCGACCGAGGACGCCTTGTCGATCGTCGACGCCTCGCGCAACCAGTCGCGCTTCGCCCCGGATTCGCCCGGCCTGTTCGGTTTCGGCCAGGCGATCGGCGGTCGGCGCACGCTCGACGGCGACGCCGCCGCCGGCGTGGCCTCGGGCAAGATCACCAGCAGCGGGGCCCTGGCGGGTGTCGGCTACGGCGTGAAGTCGGCCTGGCTCGGCGGTTTCGTCGGCTATCTGAGCGGCCGCCAGAGCATCGGCGACCTCGACGCGCGGACCTCCACCGACAGCTTCGTGGTCGGCGCTCAGGGGCAGGCGCGCTTCGGCGGCTTCCAGCTGGACCTGATGGCGGCGCGCGACGCGGCCGACGCCGACACCCAGCGCGCCGCTCCCGGCGGCGCCACGGCCACCGGCAGCTACGAGCTGGAAAGCTGGGTCGGCGACCTGGCCCTCTCTTACAGCGCCAAGCTGAACGCCGACTGGAGGGTGCGTCCGCGCCTGGGCGCGAGCTATGTCCGCACCACGCGGGACGGCTTCGCCGAAAAGGGCGGCGGCGCCTTCGCCCTGACCCTGGAGAGCGACAAGGCCTCGGCCTGGTTCGTCGACGCCCAGCTGGAGGTGCTCGGCGGCCAGGCCGCAGGCCAGCGCCTTCACCCGCACGCCTCGGTCGGCGTGCGCACGCGCGGTGGCGACGACACGGTCTCTGCCTCGGCCACCCTGGCTGGCCTGGAGACCCCGCTGACGGCCACCGGCCTGGAGCGCGCCAAGACCCTGGCCACGGGCGGCGCCGGCTTCCGCTACGATGTCTCGCCCAGCCTGGCGGTCTCGGCCGACTATCTGGGTGAGTTCGGCGACGGCGGCCGCCAGGCGGCTCTGGTCGGCTTGCGCCTGGTCTTCTGACCACGACCCCGACGATCCGTCGCTCTTGGGCGGCGCTGCCTTCTTTCCCGAAAAGAAAGCCCGCGCCGCCCTGGAAGGAGAGCGGCGCGGGCTGCCTAGGCGCCGGGGGGAGGTAGGTCGCGCCTAGAAGTTGTACCGCAGGCCCACCAGGAACTGGCGGCCGCTGTGGGTGTAGACGTTGAGGCGGTTGCTATCGCCGACGTACTGGTCGTTGAATTCGTCGGTCAGGTTCACGCCTTCGAGCGAGAGCTTGAGGTTGTCGCGGATGTTCCAGCTGGCCTGGAGGTCGACATTGAGGGTCTCGTTGGTGCCCTGGACGGTGTTGCCGTCGCTGCCGGGCACCTGGGTCAGATAGCCGTCGCGATAGGCCAGCGAGCCGCGCACGCTCCACTTCTCGGTCTCGTAGTAGAGGGTCAGGTTGGCGGCGTTCTTCGACAGGCCCACCAGGGTGGCGTTGACGGTCGGGGCGCCGGGCGTGGTCGAGGTCAGGTACTCGATCTGGGAGTCGACATAGGTGTAGTTGGCCACCACGCCGAAGTGACGCCAGAAGCCGGGCAGGAAGGTGAAGGGCTGCTGGAGATTGATCTCGAAGCCCTTCAGGTCGCCGCCGTCGCTGTTCACCGGCTGGGTGACCTGGAACACTTCCGAGGAGGTCGCGCCGGTGCCGGTCAGCAGCGAGTCCGGCAGGCCCAGGGTGTTGTAGACGGCCTCGCGGCGCAGGGTGGCGACGAAGGTGTCGATGCGCTTGTAGAACAGGCCCACCGCCAGCATCGCCCCCTGCGAGGGGTACCATTCCAGCGAGAAGTCCAGATTGTCCGACTTGGTCGGGGTCAGGTACGGGTTGCCCGAGCTGTAGGTGCGGTTGGCGCCCTGCACGGCCACGTCGCCGCCGGGCGACAGCGAGCCGATGCCCGGGCGGGCGATGGTCTGGGCGGCGCTGACGCGGGCCACGATGGTGTCGCTGACGTCGGCGGCCAGGTTGAACGAGGGCAGGGTCACGTCGTAGTCGCGCTTGACCTCGACGCGCTGGATCGCGCCGCTGACCGCGGCATAGCCGGCCGACTCCTGCTGGGTGTGCACCCGCCGCACGCCGGCGTCGCCGCGGAACGGCAGGCCGAAGGCGTTGAACTTGAACTCGGCCTGGACGTAGGCGCCGGTGTCCTGTTCCTCGACCGCGCCGTACTGGCCGCGGGCCGAGCTGTTGTTGGTGTCGGTCAGGGCGTAGATGCCGCTGTTGCTGTAGATGTTCAGCAGGGCGGCGTACTTGTCGATGTCGGGCACGAGCCAGCTGGTGAAGTTGCCGGCCGGCAGGTCCATGTTGCGGCCAAAGCCGCTGAACACCTTCGACACTGACGCCAGCTGGGCCGGGGTCAGGGTCTGGACCACGGTCTCGCTGGTCCGGTACTGGCCGTAGCTGTCGTACTCGAACTTGCGCCAGTCGACGCCGGCCTTGAGGCGCAGATTGTCGTTGAGGTCCCACTCGCCATAGACCTTGGCGGTCGAGAACTGGTTCTCGACGAACTGCGGGCGGATACGCACTTCCGAGGTGCCGTTGGTCGAGGCCCAGCTGGTCGGGTCGGTCGGGTCGAAGCCCAGCAGGATCTGCGGAGCCCGGCCCTTGCGGAAGTCGTAGACGTAGTTCTGGCTGTTGGCCCGGTCGAAGGTGACGATGGTCGAGACCGGCTGGGTGAAGGTCGAGTCCGAATAGCCGGCCAGGCCGCCGATCCGCAGGCGCTCGTTGAAGTCGTGCGTGGCCGACAGGGTGAACTGCTTGAACTCGGTGTTCAGCTCGTCATAGGCCGACTGGGTGCGCAGATCGACATTGTCCATCTGGGCGTAGACCAGGTTGCCGTTCTCGACGACGCCGTCGCGGATGATGGTCTGCGGCTTGCCGGTGTTGGCCCGCGACAGGCCGATCGCCTGAAGCTGGGCCTCCTTCCGTGTACCGGCCAGGTAGGCATAGAGGGCGTCGAGCGTGACCTGGGTGTCGGAGGTCGGCTTGTACTGCAGCGAGCCGGCGACGCCGAGGCGCTTGGACTCGATGTCGTAGCTGACATAGGCCGGGATGCGCGGGGCGAAGAGGTTGGCGCTGTTGATCTGGGCGATGGTGTAGCCCGGCACGGTCGAGGCGCTGTTGAAGCCGCCGTTGCTGGCGCCGGTGGCCCAGCGGGTGATGTTGGCGCCTTCTTCCTTCAGATGGCGCTCCTCGTAGGCGACCGAGATCAGGGCGCCGACCTTGCCGTCGAAGAAGGTGTTGCTGGCCAGGACCGAGACGCGGGGCGTCGTCTTCTCCGACAGGTCGTTGTAGCTGGCGCCGGCCGACAGCACGAGCTGGGGCTTGCGGCTGTCGAAGGCGCGGGCCGTGGTCAGGTCGACCGTGGCGCCCAGCGAGCCTTCCTCGACGTCGGCCGAGGCGGTCTTGCGCACGGCGATGCTGTTGAAGAGATCCGAGGCGAAGACGTTGAAGTCAAAGCCGCGACCGCGGTTGGTGCCGCCGCTGTTGGCCGTGCCGCCGGTGGTGGAGATGGCCTCCATGCCGTTGATGCGCACTCGGGTGTATTCCGAGCCCAGGCCCCGCACGGTGATCTGGCGGCCTTCGCCGTTGATGCGCGAGATCGACACGCCCGGGATGCGCTGCAGCGACTCGGCCAGGTTCAGGTCGGGGAACTGGGCGATGTCCTCGGCCTTGATGGCGTCGACGACGCCGCTTTCGTTGCGCTTGAGATTGATGGCGCTTTGCAAGCTGGCGCGGAAGCCGGTGACGACGATGGCCTCGACCTCGTCGGAGGCCGGCTGGGCCGGAGCCGGAGCGGGGGCTTCCTGGGCGGCGGCGTGAGCGGCGGCCAGCAGCGTGAAGGCCGAAGCGCTGGCGCCGAGCACGGCGCGAAGGCGCGGATTCCTGTTGGACGTCATGGTCCCTCCCGATGCCCGTCTTCGCGGGTCGCTTTGGGGAGCGGCGGACCGCTCCTTCGTTGGCTGAACCATAGGGACGGGTTCGAGCAGAGGGCCAATCCCAATCGGGTATGAACCTATGCGCGTTCGGCACAGATCGGCGGGGTTCCGCAAGGGCGCTCGGCGAGAGGCGCGCGGCCGGCTTGTTGATTCCCTTGGGTTTCGATGCGTACCGCGGTTCGATCCATGTCGCCCGTGGATCGGTCCATAGGCGAATTGACTTAGACCTGCGCCGCGACGCCCTCTAGCCTTCCCTGAATGATGCCGACGACAGATCGGCGACCCAGGGAGAGCGTCCATGACCGAATCCACCAGGCGCACGCGCGTGCGCTGGCTGATCATCGCGACGCTCTTCATCATCACGACGATCAACTACGCCGACCGCGCCACCTTCTCGATCGCCGGTCAGTCGGCGTCGAAGGAGCTGGGCCTCGACGCCGTGGCCATGGGCTACATCATGTCGGCCTTCGCCTGGGCCTACGTCCTGGGCCAGATCCCGGGCGGGGCGCTGCTGGATCGGTTCGGCTCGAAGAAGATCTATACGGCCGCCCTCGTGCTGTGGTCGTTCTTCACCCTGCTGCAGGGCTTCGCCGGGATCTTCACCGGCTTCGCGGCCGCGGCGGCCCTGTTCGCCATGCGCTTCCTGGTCGGGCTGGCGGAGTCGCCGTCCTTCCCGGCCAACGCCCGCATCGTCGCCGCCTGGTTCCCGGGCTCCGAGCGCGGCACGGCCTCGGCGATCTTCAACTCGGCCCAGTACTTCTCGCTGGTCGCCTTCGCCCCGCTGATGGGCTGGCTGGCCCACAGCTTCGGCTGGCGCTCGGTGTTCCTGGTCATGGGCGCGGTCGGCATCGCCGCGGCCTTCTTCTTCGTCAAGCTGATCCACAGCCCGGTCGAGCATCCCGCGATCAACAAGGCCGAGTTCGACTACATAGAGGCCGGCGGCGGTCTGGTGCGGATGGAGGACAAGACCGCAGGCGCCGGCGCGGCCTTCACCTGGGCCAACGTCAAGCAGGTGCTGACCAGCCGCATGCTGCTGGGCGTCTATGTGGGCCAGTACTGCATCAACGTGCTGACCTACTTCTTCGTCACCTGGTTTCCGATCTACCTGGTCAAGGCGAGGGGACTGTCGATCCTGCAAGCCGGGTTCACCGCGGCCCTGCCGGCCCTGTGCGGCTTCGCCGGCGGCCTGCTGGGCGGGATGATCTCGGACCACCTGCTCAAGCGCACCGGCAATCTCGACATCGCCCGCAAGACACCGCTGCTGCTGGGGATGATCCTCGCCACCTGCATCGTCATCTGCAACTACGTGGAGCAGGAGTGGCTGGTCATCGTGATCATGGCCGCGGCCTTCTTCGGCAAGGGCGTGGCGTCGCTGGGCTGGGCGGTGGTGTCGGACACCTCGCCCAAGGAGATGGCCGGCGTCACCGGCGGGGTGTTCAACACCTTCGGCAACGCGGCCGGCATCGTGACCCCGATCGTCATCGGCTACATTGTCCAGGCCACCGGCTCGTTCGACGGCGCCCTGATCTTCGTCGGCGCCCACTGCCTGATCGCCGTGCTGGCCTATTTCCTGATCGTCGGCAAGATCCAGCGCCTGCAGCTGAAGGCGGCCTGATCGATGCTTTCACGACGCCATGTCCTGGCCGGCGCCTCGGCCCTTGCCTTCGCCGGCCCGGCTCGCGCCGCCGCCGCTCCGACCGCGCTCGAGGTCGCGACCCCGATGGCCGCGCCCGAATGGGCCCTGCTGCAACGCGAACTGCTGAAGGCCAACGAAGAGGCCTGCGAGGCCTTCTTCGCCCGCTATTTCGACGATCGCGGCTACCTGCTGGCCTATGAGCGCTGGGGCGCCAACGACGGCCCCGACGACGCCATCGAAAACGTCAACGACTGGCCGACCCTGCACGCCCTGGGTGCCGGCGACCGTGTGCTGGAGCTGGCTCAGAGGGCCTTCGAGGGCAATGTCCGCCAATATACGGCGGCCAGGACCAAGGACGTGCCGTTCGCCCGCGAGGGCATGTACTACAAGGAGTTCCCGGTCATGAGCGACTGGCAGCACCTTTCCGAGGGGCTGTCGGTGTTCAACCTGCTGGGGCTGTCGGCGCCGAACGATCCGCGTTTTCGCGAGCGGGCCAGACGGTTCTCGGACTTCTACACCGGCGCGGATCCGACCACGCCGAACTACGACCCCAAGCGCAACATCATCCGCAGCATGATCACCGGCAGCCGGGGTCCGATGCTGCGCCAGGCCACGCCGCTCGACTGGGCCGGCGATCCCTTCGACGTGACGCACTTCTACATGGAGCACGGCGAGCGCTCCTACGAGGAGACCCTGCGCCACTACGACGAATACGGCGACGTGCTCGGCGACAGCCCGCTGAACCTGCAGGCCACCAGCCTGGTGATGAACGCCTACATGCTCGACCACGAGCCCCGGTATCGCGACTGGATCCTGACCTATGTCGACGGCTGGATCGCACGGGCGCGGGCCAATGGCGACGTCATCCCCAGCAAGGTCGGCCTCGACGGCAGGATCGGCGGCCCCAAGGGCCAGTGGTGGAGCGGGGTCTATGGCTGGGGCTTCAGCCCCGTCGTGCCCCAGACCGGCAAGCGCGAGGACCGCAATCGCACGCCCCGCGCCGTCGTCGGCTTCATGAACGCCTATCTGCTGACCGGCGACGACAAGTATCTCGACGTCTGGCGGCGGCAGACCGACGTCATCAACGCCCAGAAGAAGGTCATCGACGGCAAGGTCTCGACCCCGCGCATGCACGGCCCCAAGGGCTGGTATGCCTACGCGCCCGGGGAGCACCAGCTGAACGGGCTGGAGATCTGGTACCTGTCGATGAAGGGCTCGGACCGCGCTCGCGCGGCGGCCCATCCATGGCTCGACTGGCTGGACGGCAAGGACCCTTCATATCCCGCCAAGACCCTGCGCGGCGACCTCGAACGGGTGCGCGCCCGCGCCCAGGCCCGGCGGGACGACACGTCCACCCCCGACACCCGCCTGGCCGACGCGACGCTGGACATCAATCCGGCCAGCGTCACGGCCCTCATCCACCTGATGGAGGGCGGCATCCACATCGCCCGGCCGCCGTGGTCGAAGACCTCGCCGGCCCAGGGCGGGGCGCTGCACTACGTCCGCCTGCGCTACTTTGACCCCGATCGCCGCCGGGCCGGCGTGCCGGAAGACGTGGCCGCCCTGGTGGAAAGGCTGACCGATGACGAGACGGTGGTCACCCTCGTGAACCTGAACCAGGTCGCCGCCCGCCGCGTCACCGTGCAGGGCGGCGCCTATGGCGAGCACCAGATCGTCAGCGCCTCGGTCGGCGACGCCGCCGCGGCGCCGGTCGAGGCCTCGGCCTTCACGGTGCGCCTGACGCCGGGCGCAGGGGCGCGCCTGACCCTGAAGCTGCGCCGGCACGTGAACCCGCCGACGCTGAGCTTTCCGTGGGACCGCAAGGCTTGAGGCCTGCTCGAACGAGGGGCCTCACGTCCCTTCCTTCATGAACGGCGCGACGGCGAAGATCTCCCGCTCTTCGCGGCGAGGATCGTCGACCATCGCCGAGGTCTCGTTGACCACCAGGGTCGCCCGCTTGGGCAGGGTGTAGGGCGCCCAGGCCGGGATCGCCGCGCAGTTGGGGTCTCCCGTCCGCGCGAAGGCGGCGAAGGCGGCGCTCATCTGGTCGCGGACCTTGATCGCCGCCGGCCCCGTGCCCGTCATCGAGCCCCGTGCATCCAGCGTGCCGAAGACCAGCGCGATGTCGTAGCTGTGATAGGCGCCCATCTTCGGGTCGGTCTGGGCCCCGAAGTCCAGCTGGTACATCCAGGCCGGCGCGCCGATCCTGGCCCGCTGCTCGGCCTGCACCAGGTGTCCCGGCCACGAGCGCCCGGCCGTGGTGATGGCGAAGAACAGGTCCGAGGGGCTGGCGGCCGGATAGAGCGCCCGATAGCGGCCGACCAGGTATTCGGGCGACATGTCGAGCACCAGCTCGTTCTCCAGCTTGCCCGGCAACTCGTCCCAGGTCAGGGCGAAGTTCTTGAGATCGCCGCCGAGGAAGGCCTTGGTCTCGTCGTGGGTGTTGCCGATGATCATCGGGATGTGGCCGCTCTCGCGCGGGGCGTCCGGATAGAACGGATGACGCGGCAAGACGCCGTGATCCAGCACCGACCAGAAGACGATCGATCCCTTGCGCTCCAGCGGGTCGCGCATCTTCAGCGCTTCGACCAGCTGGCCGGCGGGCAGGGTCTTGAGGGCGTCGGTCTGGTCGGGTCGCAGACCCAGCTTGTCCATGAAGGCCCGGGCGCGGATGGTGGCGTGGATCGGCCCCATGGCGGTGACGTGCTGGCCGCTCATGGTCGCGACCTTGTGGTAGAGGCCCGCCGCGCGCGGCATGGCCATCAGGGTGACGCACTTGGCCCCGCCGCCCGACTGGCCGAAGGTCATGACGGCGCCAGGGTCTCCGCCGAAGGCGGCTATGTTGTCGCGCACCCATTGCAGGGCCAGGATCAGGTCGAGGTTGCCGACATTGCCGCTGTCGGCCAGCTCCGCTCCGCCAAGCCGCGCCAGATAGGCGTAGCCGAAGGCGTTGAGGCGATGGTTCACGCTCACCACGACGACGTCGTAGGTCCTGGCCAGCCAGGTCCCGTCGTAGAGCGGGCTGGAGCCCGAGCCGTTCGCGTGGGCGCCGCCGTGGACATAGACCATCACCGGGCGCTTGCGCCCGTCGGCCAGCCCCGGTGTCCAGACATTGAGGAACAGGCAGTCCTCCGAGGTCGGCTCGTCGGCCTTCAGCTGCGGCGAGGCCGGACCGTAGGCCAGGGCGTCGGCGATACCCTTCCAGGGCTGGGCCGCCAGCGCCGGCTGGAAGCGGCGCGGCGCGGTGTCGGCGCCGTAGCGCACGCCCTTGAACACCTTGATCCCGTCGACCTCGACGCCCCGCACCCGTCCGGCCGTGGTGGTCGCCACCGGCGCCGCGCGGCCGGCGGCTTTGACCTTCAGGGGAGAGACCAGGGGCGCGGCGAGTCCGGCGGCGGCTGCGCCCAGCACGGCGCGGCGGTCGAGGGTCATGGGTCTTCTCCCGTCTTTTGTCGTTGGGCCGTGCGCCCGCGACGGGAGGGACGGCGCCTCAGCGCTCGCCCGTCTCCGCCGGCGAGGCCTCGGCCAGGCAGAGGTCGATGAAGGTCTGGAGGATCGGGCTCTCGTTGTCCTTGCGCCAGGCCATGTAGAGCTCGACCGGCCGATCGGGCGTGGTCTCGACGGGGCGGAACTGCACGTCGTCGAAGTGCAGGCTCATGGCCGACTCCGGCACGATCGCCGCCCCCAGGCCCGCATGGACCAGGGCCAGCATCGAGTGGATCTGGGTGACGTGCTGCACATAGTTCGGGGCCACGCCGTGCGCGTCGAACAGGGTGGTCAGCATGTTGTAGAAATAGCCCGCGCCCTCGGGCGAATACATGATCAGCGGGCCGGCGTCGAAGTCGGCCAGGGTCAGGCCGGCCTTGGCCAGGCGGGGGTCGCCGTTGGGCAGGGCGGCCACCAGCGGTTCACTGAGCACCCGGGCGGTGGCGAACTCGGCGCGGTCCATCGGCGGGCGCACCAGGCCGATGTCGATGCGGCCGGTCAGCAGGGCCTCGACCTGTTCGCGGGTGACCATCTCGCGCAGGGTCAGGTCGGCGTTGGGCAGGCGGGCGTTGGACAGGATCACTAGGCGCGGCAGGAAGCTGTAGCCGGAGACCGCCGTGAAGCCGATGGCGATCTGGCCGGCGTCGCCGCTGGCGATGCGGCGCGTGGCCAGGGCCGCGCTCTCGGCCAGGCGCAGGATGCGGCGGGCCTCCAGCAGGAAGGCGCGCCCGGCCGGGGTCAGGCGCACCGAACGACTGGTGCGGTCCAGCAGGGTGACGCCGAGAATCCGCTCCAGCAGCTGCACCTGCCGGCTCAGCGGCGGCTGGGTCATGTTCAGCCGCTGGGCGGCGCGACCGAAATGCAGCTCTTCGGCGGTAGCGACGAAGCAGCGAAGCTGGCTCAGTTCGAACATCGGAAAGCGCCCGTCGACAACACCTTGGAGTCGCGAGGCTAGACGTTCGTTGGGGCCGATCGCCAGCGCCTTCTTCCCGGGAAGAAGGGCCGGCGGCCGGAGCGGAGTGAGCGCGTTCAGGATCTAGCCCCGGACGCGGGCGATCAGAGTTTCGAGCTCGGCCAACTCAGCGTCGGTCAGGTCGGTCAGGGGCTGGCGCACCGGACCGGCGTCGCGGCCGACGGCCTTCATGCCCGCCTTGACGATCGAGACCGCGTAGCCCTTCCCGCGATTGCGCAGGGCGATGTAGGGCAGGACGAAGTCGCGCAGGCCGGTCATCACCGTCTCGCGGTCGCGGGCGCGCACGGCCTTGTAGAAGGCCAGGGCCCAGTCGGGGAGGAAGTTGAAGATGGCCGAGGAGTAGGTCGTCACCCCCATCTCCAGATAGGGCAGGGCGAAGGTCTCGGCCGTCGGCAGGCCGCCGATATAGGTCAGGCGGTCGGCCATCCGGGCGTAGACCCGCATCATCAGCTCCAGGTCGCCGACCCCGTCCTTGAAGCCGACGAGGTTGGAATTGCGGTCGCACAGCTTCTCGAGGGTGTCCTCGTTGATGATGGCGTTGTCGCGGTTGTAGACGATGACGCCCAGGTCCGTGGCCTTGCAGACCGCCTCGATGTGGCCGGCCAGGCCGTCCTGGGTGGCGTTGGTCAGGTAGGGCGGCAGCAGCAGCAGGCCGTCCGCGCCGGCCGCCTGCGCATCGCGCGCCAGGTCGACGGCGATCGCCGTGCCGTAGCCGCAGCCGGCGATGACCGGGATCTTGCCGGCGGTCTCGGCGACCGCCGCCCGCACCACCTGGCCCACCTCGTCCGGACGCAGCGAGAAGAACTCGCCCGTGCCGCCGGCGGCGAACAGGCCGGCCAGCTCGTGGTCCAGCATCCAGGCGCAGTGCTCGCGATAGGGCGCTTCCAGGAACCGGTGCTGGTCGTCGAAATGCGTGACGGGAAACGACAGCAGGCCGCCGCCGAGCTGGCGGGCCACGTCCGTCGGCGACATCTGGCTCATGAAGTCCTCTCCGAGCGACGGCCTGGTCCCGCACGCCGGGAGGCCGTTTCTTGAGGGTGACGGTAGTGAGCCGCCGTGTCGGGGTCTAAGCCAAAGGCGCTATCGACCAATACCGGAATTGGCTTGATGGGAATCCGTAGCGAGGCGGGCTTTCGGCACGGGCGCCCGCGCTGCTCGCCCTACGGGGAACGATGGCCTTTGACGTGCTGCGCGGCCCCCGCTAAACCGACGAAAGTTTCTGAGAATCATTCTCATTGATTTCGGGTGCGTGGGGCTATGCTGACGGGCGAGCGGGGAACGACGCCTGACCTGCCGGGGCTTCTGGAAGTCCACTATGACGAGCTTCGGCGCTTCGCCCTTCGCAAGACGCGGTCGGCCAGCCTGGCCGACGACGTGATGCAGGACGCCTGGCTGAAGCTCTTCGACCTCGTTCGTTCGCCGGACTTCGACGGCCGGGCGGTGCGCAATCCGCTCAGCTACCTGCGCCGGATCATCGCCAACCTCGTCGTCGACCGGCAGCGGCAGGCCTCGGCCCAGGCCCGCCGCGTCACGCCCGGCGACCTGCCGGCGGACGCCCGCAGCGAGGCGCCGTCGGCCTTCCAGGTGGTGGCGGGCCGCCAGGAGATCGCCGTCGTCCAGGCCGCCATCGCCGAACTGCCCGACAAGTGCCGCCAGGTGATCCTGCTCTATCGCGGCCAGGATCTGACCATGCAGCAGGTGGGCGACCGCCTGGGGATCTCGCCGCGCACGGTCGAGAACCATCTGGCCAAGGCCATGAGCCACTGCCGGCGTCGCCTGAAGGAAGCCCGCGGCGATGCATGAGCACGAGACTAGGGGAAGGGCGCTCGCCGGTTCGTCCTGTGATCGGGAGGACCCGAAAGTCCACATGAACGACACGGTCAAAGGCGGGGGCGAGAATGAGGGCGAGGCGCTGTTCGACGCGGCGGCGCGCCGGACGCTGCGGTTGCGCGACGGCGGGAGCGAGGCCGCGCGAGCCGAGCACGCCGCCTGGCTGGCGGACGGCCAGGGCCGCGCCGAAGCCATGGACGAAGCCGATCGCATTCTGGGCCTGATGGCGCTCGCCGCCGCGCCACCCGCGAGTTCGCCGCGCCGTCGGCGATCGGGACTGGCGCCGGCCGGCCTGCGCCGCCGCGCCTGGTCGGTCCCCACGGCGATCGTCGCCTGTCTGGTGCTGGCCGTCGCAAGCGGCGTGGCCGTCAGGACGATCGCGCCGCCGAACCCCGATCATCTGACCGCGCCGATCGGCGAGGTGCGCCGCCATGTGCTCGCCGACGGCAGCGCGGTGACCCTGAACACCGGCGCGGTGCTCGACGTCCGTTACGGTCCGGAGGGGCGCAGGGTGCGGCTGGTGAAGGGCGAGGCCTTCTTCGACGTCGTCCATGATCCGACCCGGCCGTTCGTGGTCGAGAGCCGGGCCGGCAGCGCCCGGGTGCTGGGCACGGCCTTCGACGTGCGGCTGAACGGCGACAGGGCTCTGGTCAGCGTGCTGCGCGGAGCCGTGCGGGTTCAGCCGGCGCGCGGCGACGACGCGGCCGTGGTGCGGGCGGGGCAGGGGGCCTGGCTCGACGGCGCCGCGCCCCAGGCTCTGGCCCTGGAGGATCCGGCGGCGGTCGACGCCTGGCGGCAGGGGCGTCTGATCGTCTACCACCGCCCGCTGTCCGAGGTGGTCGACGAGATCGGCCGCTATCGCCGGGGCAAGGTGTTCGTGCGTGGCCAAGCTCTGGCGGCCAAGCCGGTGTCGGGCGTCTTCGATGTCGCCGAACCGGACGACGCCATCGACGCCCTGGCGGCGTCGCTGGGCCTGCGCACGGCCCGACTGGGCGATTTCGTCCTGCTCTACTGAAACGGTTTCGGCGTTCCGCAAAAAAATGCGCGCGGACGCTAGGGGATCTCGCGGCCCGGTTTCGTCTCATCAACATTGAGATGCAATTGAGTGTCGCTCGCAACAATGGGCGGCCGCCAGACGAGATCCGCCCACGACATGACGACGCCTGTTTTCCGCCCCGGTCTTCTCCCGCGCCTGCGCCGACTGTCGTTGTGCCTCGCCCTGGCCTCGGCCAGCCCTCTGGCCTTGGCCGCGCTTCCAGCCGCGGCCCAGGAAGCCGCCGTCTACGAGGTGGACATTCCGGCCCAGCCGCTGCCCCAGGCGCTGGTCCAGTTCTCGCTGCAGACCAAGGTGCAGATCGTCTACGCCGTCGAAGCGCCGTACGGCCGCCGCTCGCCCGCCGTGCGCGGCCGCTTCAGCCAGGGCGAGATCCTGTCGCGCCTGCTGGCCGGCAGCGGCGTCGCCTGGCGCGAGGCGAGACCCGGCGTCGTCACCCTGGACGCCGCGCCGACCGTCCAGGGCGCGTCCAAGAGCGCCGTCGTCACCGACGCCCTGCAGGTCGAAGGCGCTGTAGGGCAAGGCGAGACGCTGAGCGCCCGCGACGCCCTCGGCTATGACGGAATCTACGACCTCGACGGTTCGTCCGCCTATGCCGGCCGGGCGGTGGTCGAGCGCTACAAGGGCGTCAGCCCCGCCGACGTGCTCAAGGGCATGGTCAACGTCTTCAGCGGCGACGCCCGCAACAGCGGCGCGCTCGATCCCAGCGTCCGCGGTATCGAAGGGCCTGGCCGCGTTCCGGTGATCATCGACGGCGGCGAGCAGGCCCTGACCGTCTGGCGCGGCTACAACGGCGCCAACAACCGCAGCTACATCGATCCCAGCCTGATCGGCGGCGTGCAGGTGCTGAAAGGTCCGTCCCTGACGGCCGGCGTCCACACCTCGACGGGCGGGGCGGTGGTCATCAGCACCCTGTCGCCGGGCGACATCCTGCGGGAAGGCGAGCGTTACGGCGCCGAGGTTCGCATCGAGGGTGGCGGCAACTCGGTCAAGCCGCGCCTGCCGACCCTGCTGACCGGCCAGGACTACCGCAATGTGCCCGGGTTTCCCGGCTCGACCGGAACCGCCGGCTATCCCAGCAGCCCCTATGCCGACCCCTCCCTGCGGGTGACGCCCAGGACCTCGGACGACAACGACGTCGTGTCGCTGGGCGATCGCGCCGCTCGCATGGCCGTGGCCGGCCGCACCGACGATGTCGAATGGCTGGTTGCCTACGCCTGGCGCGAGCGCGGCAACTACTACGCCGGCGAAACCGTGTCCGGCTATTACAGCCAGACCAACCTGCCCACGCCGTCCGGCCCGCAGGACCTGATCAAGCGCCTGGCCTTCAACTACGAGCCCGGCAACGAGGTGCCCAACACCTCCAGCGAGATGAGCTCGTGGCTGGGCAAGCTGGCCTGGAAGATCAGCGACGATCAGACCCTGGAGTTCGGGGTTCGCGACAGCGTCTCGACCTATGGCGAGATCATGCCCTCGCGCATCGTCTCGTCCGGCGAGAACGGCATGGGCAAGGTGCAGTGGCCGCTCAGCGAGGTCCACGCCACGGCCTACAATCTCGACTACCGCTACAAGCCCGGCGGCCGGTGGATCGACCTGAAGAGCACGCTCTGGCTGACCCGCACCAACAGCCACACCTATTCGGCCGGCGGCTTTCCCAACTGGGCGCAGAGCGCGGCCAGCCCGATCCTTAAGAACACCGCACTGGCCAACGCCAAGAACGACCGCTACGGCCTGAGCCTCAGCAACAAGACGCGTCTGGCCCAGAGCCTCGACCTCGTCCTGGCCGGCGACTGGCAGCACGAGAAGCTGACCTCGCCCGACGTCTGGGCCGGCACGTTCGACGGCTGGCGGCAGTACCCCCGCGCCGGTCGCCGCGAGGAGTACAATCTCCACGCCCGGGTCGAATGGCGGCCGGTCAGCGAGATCACCCTGTCGGCCGGCCTGCGTTACTCGCATTTCTGGGCGGTCGATGACTTCCTGACCGAGCAGATCGGCAAGGGCGTGGTGTTCACCAACTACGTCTTCACCGACGGCTCGGTGCTCTATCGCACCCTGGTCAACGGCCGCACGGTCAACAACACGATCGCCTGGCTGCCCGACAGCGAGGGCCGCTACACCCGCGCCACCAACCCCTGCGTCAACGGCTTCCTGACCAGCGTCGCCAACGCCACGGGCTACTGCGTGGCCTCGCGCAACCAGGAAGCGGTCAACCTGACCGCCGAGACCAAGCGCGGCGACGGCCTGACGCCGGTGGTCTCGGCGACCTTCAACTTCACGCCCAATGCGCGGGCCTATGTCCGCTACGCCGAGGCCTACCGCTTCCCCAGCATGTTCGAGAGCACGATCGGCTTTTCGGCCTCGACCGACCCCACCCGCCCGCTGAAGCCCGAACACGCCCGCACCTGGGAGGCGGCCTATGTCCATGACCTCTCGGCCCTGCTCGACCTGCCCGAAGGCCAGCGCGCCGACTTCAAGCTGACCTGGTTCCGAAGCGACACCCGCAACGTCATCGAGCGCGGCTCGCAGCTGCTGCTGACCAATATCGACAAGCAGGTGATCGAGGGGATCGAGCTGCAGGCCCGCTACGACAACGGCCGGTTCTTCGCCGACCTCGGCGCCTCGCACATGATCAAGAACAAGGTCTGCGATCCCGAAGCGGCGATCATGAAGGCCACGAGCACGGGCGTCGTGCCCGACTGCGTCAACTACGGCTTCGTCGGCGGCTATCTGCTGACCCAGGCCACGCCGACCGACACGGTCAACCTCAACCTCGGCGCCCGCTTCCTGCAGCGTCGCCTCGAGGTGGGGGTTAGGGGCGTCTACTACAGCGCCTACGACAACCCCGAGCTCGATCGCTTCATCGGCGGCGCGCGGGCGACCCGTGTCGATGGCTGGGGCCTGAACACGCCCTACCTGTGGGGCGAGATCGTCACCGTCGACGCCTACGCCAACTTCAAGCTCAACGAGAAGATCCGCTTCGAGCTGACCGGCACGAACCTCAACGACCGCTACTACACCGACCCGCTGACCCGCACGGCCCAGCCGGCCCCCGGGCGCACGCTGAAGCTCAGCATGACCGCCCGCTACTGATCCCCCAATTCACGGTCTTTGGCGCGTCGGGATCCCCACGGCGCGGCGGCGGCCGCTGGATGCCCGGTCTCACCAACGAGACCATCAACCAAGCATCGGAGAAGACGAGATGTCCCGTTCGACCTTCAAGGCGCTGATCCTGGCTCCCATCGCCGCCGTCGCCCTGGCCGGCGTCGCCCAGGCCGCCATCGTGGGCCAGTCGACCGACACCAGCCAGCTGCGCGTCGGCGCCAGCACGATCAACGCCGGTCCGCACACCTCGGGCAAGCCGGGCGTGGCCGTGGCGGCCATCGGCCTGAGCAGCTATGTCGACTTCGCCGGCCTGCAGGCCTCGGCGCCGCCGGTCAACGGCGTGACCACCATCAACAACCCCTCGACCGCGCCGGGCAGCCACAATGGCATGGGCGTGTTCAACTTCGCCAAGGTCAGCAACGCCGACCTCTATTTCGGCGAATGGTCCGACACGGCCGACGTCGCTGACGGCACCCACACCGTCTACTACGTGGGCGACAACACCGGCACGACCGTCCCGACCACCGGCACGGCCACCTATGCGGTGAAGGGCATCAGCGGCTACAGCAGCAACGGCATCCTGGCCGGTACGTTCAGCGCCAACTTCGGGACCGGCACGCTGAGCGGCAGCGTCACCAGCGCCTCGACCGGCTACACGGTCGATATCGGCTCGGTGGGCATCTCGGGCGTCAACATCGCCAGCACCACGGCCGACGCCACGGCCACGCAAGGGACCTCCACCCTGGCCTCGGGCGGCTCGGTCAGCGGCCAGTTCTTCGGCGCCAGCGCCGCGGCGCTCGCCGGTCTGGTCACCTTCGGCGGCAACAGCCAGTACGACACCGCCTTCGGCGGCACGAAGAACTAAGGCGCGTAACCGTCGCGCGGGGCGGGGACTTCGGTCCCCGTCCCCAACGCGCTCGAAGGCATTCGCATGATCCGCAGGTCCTCAAGGCATCTTTCCATCCGCGTCGCCGCCGGCTGCGCGGTTTTCGCCGTTCTGGCGCTGGCTGGCGCCGCCCGGGCTCAGGTCGATGACGACATCCGCCTGCGCCTCGACCAGGACCTGGCCCGCAAGGCCGCCGAGCGCGAGGCCAAGACGCTGGAGGAGGCCTCGCCCTCGGTGCTGGTCATCGACGGTCAGGCCTATACGGTCGGGCCCGGCGTCGAAGACGTCGGCAAGGCGCTCTACCTGTCCGTCGGGCGTCGCCAGTGGGCTGACGCGCGCCGGTTCCTGAAGGCCTATCTGGCTCTGCCGGACCACGATCCGATGCTGGCTCTCTACGCCCAGGGCATGCTGGCGCGGCAGGACGGCGACCTGCGCGGCGCCGAGCGGGCTTTCCGCGACCTGCTCTCCAAGCAGCCGGACTTCATGCCGGGCAGGGTCGAGCTGGCGAGGGTGCTGTTCGAGAACCAGCGCGACCGCGAGGCACGCTCTGCCTTCCAGGCGATCCTGGCCGACCTGCCGCCGGATGATCCGCGCGCCGCCGGCATACGACGGACGGTCGAAGGCTTTGTCACCGCCCTCGATCAGCGCCGGGCGTGGCGCGGCTCGCTCGCCCTGGGGCCTGGCTACAACAGCAACATCAATCAGGCCTCGGGCAGCTATGCTTGCCTGATCCCCGGCCCGGAGGGGATCTGCTTCTTCGATCGCAAGACGCCGCAGGCCCTGGGCGCGGCGACGGTCAATTTCGAGGGAACGCTGACCCGCCGCCTGCCGCTACGAGGCTCGGCCGGTCTTTCGCTGCGGGCGATCTCCTATGGCGAGTTCTATCCGGAGGAGCCGCGCTACAACCAGGCCACTCTGGTCGGCCAGATAGGGTTCGACTATCGCACCGCCCGCTACGCCTTTGGGATCGCGCCGTCCTTCGACGTCTCGACCTTCGGCCCCTCGCGCCTCTACGACGCGCCCGGCATCCATGCCGAGACCACTCGGGCGTTCGGCGCCCGCACCCTGGTGAAGCTGGAGGCCGACTACAAGGACATGCGCTATCGCCAGGCCGACTTCGCGCCGCTGGACGGCCGGCTGGTCTCGGTGTTCCTCACGGCCTGGCGCGGACTGCCGGGCGGCTGGACCGTCTTCGGCGGGGCCGACCTTGCCGACAAGGACGCCGACCTGCCGACCAACGCCTACGGTCAGGTCGGCCTGCGCCTCGGCGCGGCCAGCCCGACCTGGAAGGGCCTGAACGGCAGCCTGTTCGCCTCGGCCCGCCGCAAGCGTTGGGACGCGATCAACGAGGCCCTGGAGGTGCGCCGCCGCGACGACGAGCAGAGCTTCACCGCCATCCTCCGCGCGCCGGGCCTAGCGCGGGCCGGGCTGACGCCCAGCCTGACCCTGCAGTACGCCAGGACCGCCAGCAGCATCGACTGGCTGTTCTCCTACGAGAAGGTCGCGGCCAGCCTGAAGCTGGAGCGGGTGTTCTGATGCTGCAGTCGGTGCTCCCGTCTCCGGCCGTGCTGGAGATTCCCTACGACGGCGCCATGGCAAGCGGGGGCAAGCGGCGGTGGTCGGCGGCGTTCGTGGGAGCGGTGGCGCTGCATGTCGCCCTGGCGCTCGGCGCCTACATCCGCCTGACCTCGCCGACCGACCTGCCGCCCGCCGCGCCGATCGAGGCGATCGCGGTCGAGTTCGCCGTCGCCCCGATCGCGCCGCCCAAACCCAAGGACGAACGACCGCCGGGACCCGAAGCCAAGGCCAGTCCCGCCGCTGCTGCGGCTCCCGATCCGCCCCAGATCAAGACGCGCCCGCCAGACCCGCGCGGCGTGCTGCCGACGTCTCCGCAGCGCTTGGCGCCGTCTGAGGACGAAGGCGCGGCCAAGCCTTCGGTCCGCAGCGAAGCCTCAGCGCCGCCGGCCGTCGCTGCCCCGCCCGCGCCAGCGCTCGCCGCGCCGCGCACCTCGGCCGCCACGGACCGCAACGCCGCCGTCACCTGGCGAGGCCTGCTGCTCGGCCGCCTGAAGGCCTATCGCCGCTATCCGCGCCGGGCCCAGAGCCAGGGACAGGAAGGCGTCGCCCAGGTCGCCTTCACGGTCGATCGGCGCGGCATGGTGCTGAGCGCCAGGATCGCGCGCGGCAGCGGCTATCCGCTGCTCGACGAGGAAGCCCTGGCCACCGTCCGCCGCGCCTCGCCGATGCCGCCGCCGCCCGACGACGTGCCGGGCGACCCGGTCGAGGTGGTCGTACCGGTCGACTTCTTCGTGCGCTGAGGTCTCCAAGGGCCTCTGTGAAGATGAGTTTGCGGCGTCAAGAAGCACCAACCTGTCGGGAGTAGCAGAAGGACTGTGGTGAACATTGGGAATAATCAATGTTTGTTGCGACTGCTTCTCATTGATGTGGCGATGGGTGGAAGTTAAGAGCGCCTCGCATTGTCAGGAACAGAGGCGCTCGGTTGATCCCAGCCGGGCAGGGCTTCGGGGATCGAGATCATGAGAAACACTTCCACCCAAGGCGTTCGCAGCTTGAGCCGACGCGCCTTGAGCGCCGCCGCCGTCGCGGGCGTCGCCGGCCTGGGCCTGTCGGCCGCCGCCAGCGCGGCGACCGTCGCTGACGAGCCGGTGGCCACCGCCGCGCCGGACAACGGCGACACCACCGAAGTCTCTGGCGTCCAGGTCGACAGCAAGAAGGCCCAAGCCGCCTCGCCGAAGATCACCGCGCCGCTGCGCGATACGCCCAAGTCGATCACCGTCATCCCGCGCGACCTCATCGACCAGACCGGTTCGGTCAGCCTGGTCGAGGCGCTGCGCACCGTGCCCGGCATCACCTTCGGCGCGGGCGAGGGCGGCAACCCGGTCGGCGATCGTCCGTTCCTGCGCGGCTATGACGCCCAGTCGGCCACCTATGTCGACGGCCTGCGCGACATCGGCTCCCAGTCACGTGAAGTCTTCAACGTCGAGAACGTCGAGGTCGTGAAGGGCGCGACCGGCAGCTACGGCGGCCGAGGCGGCGCCGGCGGCGGCGTCTTCATCAACAACAAGGCCCCGAGCCTGAAGGACTCGATCGGCGGGCAGGTCGCGGTCGGCACCGCCGACTACAAGCGCGCCACCTTCGACGTGAACCACGTGGTCGCCGAAGGCGTGGCCGTGCGCCTGAACCTGATGGCCCACGACGCCGGCGTCGATGGCCGAGACGAGGTCCACTACAGCCGCTGGGGCGTGGCGCCGTCGATCGCCTTCGGCCTGGGAACCGACAACCGTGTCGTCGTCAGCTACTACCACATGCAGAGCGACGACATTCCCGACAGCGGGATCCCGTACAACAACCCGACCTTCGTGGCCCGCACCGACGGCCGCGCGCGCGTCTACCAGACCGGCGACGGCCAGCCGCTGCTCGCCGACCGCAGCGCCTGGTACGGCGTCAAGGGCCGCGACTTCCGCCGCGAGCGGGTCGACATGGGCACGGTCCGCTTCGAGCACGATTTCGGCGACAACCTGCACCTGCGCAACACCACCCGCTACGCCGAGACGGGCCAGGACTACATCTGGACCCAGCCCGACGACAGCAAGGGCAACATCTACTACGGCCTGGTCTGGCGCCGTCCCAACAGCCGCGTCAGCGAGGTCAGCACCCTGACCAACCAGACCGACTTCTACGGCAAGTTCCAGACCGGCTCGATCCAGCACAACTTCGCCACGGGCCTGGAGCTGTCGCGCGAGGAAGGCGAGAACGACAGCTACAACGTCTATTACAACGGCGCCCTGGCCTCGACGTTCAGCAGTTGCTCGGCCGCGGCCATCGCCGCCTATGTCTGCACGACGCTGGCCAATCCCAACACCAGCGACCCGTTCACCGGCACGATCTCGCGGGTCAACAACCCCAACAACTCGCGCACGGTCACCAAGTCGATCTACGGCTTCGACACCATTGAGTTCGACGAGCACTGGCAGGTGAACCTGGGCCTGCGTTACGACAGCTACGACGCCCGCTACGTCAGCGCCCGGGCGACGACCACGCCGTTCGCCCGCTCGACCTACGAACGCAAGGACGACCTGCTGAACTACCAGGCCGCTGTGGTCTACAAGCCGACGACGGCCGGCGCGATCTACCTGTCCTACGCCACCGCCTCGACCCCGGCCGGCAACGCCCTGAACCAGGGCAGCGACGGCAATGCGCTGTCTAGCACGGTCAACGCCAACCTCAGCCCGGAAGAGAACGCCACCCTCGAGGCCGGCGCCAAGTGGGACGTGTTCGGCGGCAAGCTCAGCCTGACCGGCGCGGCGTTCGAGGTGAAGACAACCAACGCCCGCATCACCCAGACCGACGGCACCGTGGCCATGGCCGGCGAGAAGCGCGTGCGCGGCTACGAGCTGGGCGCGTCCGGCTCGATCACCGACAAGTGGGATGTCTTCGGCGGCTACACCTATCTCGACGCCATCCTGGTCAAGAACGGCGGTTCGGGCGCGGCGGCGGGCCTGACCGACGGCATGCAGTTCCCCAACACGCCCAAGCACAGCTTCGCGGTGCAGACGACGTACGAGGTTCTGCCGAAGCTGAAGGTCGGCCTGGGCGCCAACTACCAGGCCAAGGTCATGGGCAACGCCAGCGCCACCACGCCCAAGTGGGTGCCCGACTATTGGCGGTTCGACGCCAACGCTACCTACACCATCAACCAGAACCTCTCGGCCAGGCTCAACATCCAGAACCTGACCGACGAGGTCTACTACACCCAGGCCTACGCCTCGCACTACGCGACCATCGCGCCGGGGCGCTCGGCCGTCCTGTCGCTGAACGCCAAGTTCTAGGCGCGGCGACATCCTTGAACCGGCCGCGTCCGCCTTTCGGCGGGCGCGGCCTTTCGCTTTGTTGAGGTCATGGACACCGCCTCGGAAAACCTCTCCCCGGACGACATCGCCGCCGCCGTCGCCAAGGTGCTTTCCGGACCGCCGGAGACCGCGCGAGCCTGGCTGGCCCAGCAGGCCGCCGCCGGCGTGGCCGAGGCCCAGGCCCTGCTGGGGCAGATGCTGCTCGACGGCGCCGGTGGTCCCGCCGATCCTGCCGGCGCCCTGGCGCTGTTCCTGCGGGCGGCCGGGGCGGGGCATCCGATGGCGTTGAACATGGTCGGCCGCTGCTACGAGAACGGCTGGGGCGTGGCCGCCAACCTCGCCGTCGCGGCGCAGTGGTATCTCCAGGCAGCCGAGGCCGGTTCCGACTGGGGCATGTACAACCTCGCCACGCGGCTGATGCTGGGCGAGGGCGTGGAGGCCGATCGCAAGGCCGCCCTGGCCTGGTTTCAGCGAGCGGCCGAGTTGGGTCACGCCAAGTCGATCAATGTGGTGGGCGGCTTCTACGAGGACGGCTGGGAGGTCGCTCAGGATTTCGCCAAGGCCCGGGAATGCTACGCCAGGGCCGCGGCCGGCGGCGACTTTCGCGGCCAGTTCAACTTCGGTCGGGTGTTGGCCGCCGAGGGCGAGATCGCCGGCGCGCTGGCGCAGTTCGAACAGGCGGCGACAACCGCGACGGCCGCGTTCACGGCGAAGATGGTCGCTTTCCTCCGCAGCGCGCCCGTCGCGGCCTATCGCGACCTCGCCGATCGCCTGGACGCCTCCGGTCCGGCGGCGAGCTAGGGTTCGACGGTGATGACGATCCTGCCCCGGCCAACGGCCAGCCCGCTGCTGGCGGCCACACGCGCCAGCATCTCGGCCAGGGTCGCGTCGTCCACGGGGACGCGACCTTCGGGGGTCTGGACCTGTACGTCGACCGGCAGGGGCGGTGCGAAACGGCGCTGGCGGTCGATCGATCCGATCTCGTTCAAAACTCCCGCCGCCACCAGGTCGACGACCAGTCGATGCAGCGTCGACCGGTTGACGCGCTGGCCCCGGTTGTGGGCGGTCCACCAGACCTGTTCCATGTCGAAGGGCGCGTCCATCCCGTCGAGCAGTTCGATTAGCTCGCGGCGCTTGTCGGTGAGCTTGAGGCCGATCCGGGCGCAGCGCTCAGACACGGCCTGGCGAGGCCCGTCCATCGGCGGGCTCTGTTGCGGAGGCTGGGCTTGAGCGTGGATCACGATGGGGGATATCGGCCTAGGGTGGGCGAGCGGACGGTGCGCGGCCAAGCCTTATCGTTTGGCGCTGGCGTGTCGATGCGCTGGAAGCAAGGTTGGGAAAATGTATAGCGCGGCCAACATCACGGTAAGGCGGGCATGAAGGTCTTCCTGCTCGAGGACGATCCCGAGACCGCTGCGTTCATCGAGCGCGGCCTGACGGAGCTTGGCCATGTGGTGGAGGTCGAGGCCGATGGCTCGGTGGCGCTTCGGCGCCTGGCCGAGCGTGATTTCGACGTGCTGGTCCTCGACCGGATGGTGCCTGGCGTCGACGGACTGTCGGTCCTGAAGGCGATCCGCGCGCAGGGGCGGACGACGCCGGTTCTGCTCCTGACGGCGATGTCCCAGATCGCTGATCGGGTCGACGGCCTGGAGGAGGGCGCCGACGACTACCTCGTCAAGCCGTTCGCCTTCGTCGAGCTCGCCGCGCGCGTGGCGGCGCTGGGGCGCAGGCCGCCGACGGGCGAGTTCGATGCGGTGCTGCGCGTGGCGGACATCGAGATGAATCTCCTGCGCCGGGAGGTGCGTCGGGGCGGGCGCTTGGTCGATCTGCAGCCCCGGGAATTCACCTTGCTGGAGCAGCTGATGCGCAATCCCGGCCGCATCGTCACGCGGACCATGCTGCTCGAAAAAGTCTGGAACTTCGGTTTCGATCCCAAGACCAACATCGTCGAGACCCACATGTCCCGGCTGCGCAGCAAGCTGAACGAAGGCTTCGAACGCAGCGCCATCCGTACGGTCCGAGGCTCCGGCTACATGATGAACGACGATGCGTAGTCGAACGCCCAGGACCGTTCGTGGCCTCAGCCTCGTGGTGGCGGGGATTTCCTGCGTCCTGACGCTGGCGGTCGGGGTGGTGACGTTCAGCATGGTCCACCACGAGATCGAGCGGCAGCTGGATCACCGCATCGAGCTGGAAACCCAGTCGCTGCTCGCCACCTACGAGCGGGCAGGCTTCGACGTGCTGGTGCGGGCGGTGACTGATCGCGACCGGCGGCCCGCCCGGGGCACGCTGGGTTATCTGGCGGGGCGGTCCGAGGCCGGCAGCCGCATGGGCTATATCGTGCTCGACGCGTCGGGCAGGCGAAGAGCCGGGGACTTCCAGGCCGAGACGCCGCCGCCCGGCTGGAGCGAGTTCATCCGGTTCCGCCGGCCCGACGGCAGCAGCGGCGTCGCCCAGGCGATGAATGCGCCGCTGCCGGGCGGCGGCCGACTGGTCGTGGCCGCCGACCGCGCCGACCTGCTCGATATCGACCGCGCCCTGCTGCGCGTGTTCCTGATCAGCGCCGGCCTGGTGGCGGCGGTGGGCGTTCTGGCGACCTTCGGCTTCGGCGGGGTCGTGCAACGGCGGCTCAACGCGATCCACGGCGCGGCCGAAGGGATCATGGCCGGCGACATGCGCCGCCGCATGCCGGTCGACGGCTCGGGCGGCGAGTTCGATCAGCTGGCCGCGGTGCTCAATCGCATGCTCGATCGCATCGAGGCCCTGATGAGCAACCTGCGCCAGGTCTCGGGCGACATCGCCCACGACATCCGCACCCCCCTGACCCGCCTGCGCGCGCGCCTGGAGGATATCGAGGCGGAGACAACCGATGGCGCCCAGAAGGCGCGTGTCGAGGGCGCGTTGAGCGAGGTCGATGACCTGCAGGGCCTGCTTTCGGGTCTTCTCGCGCTCGCGGAGATCGAAGGGCGTTCCGTGCGGGATCGTTTCGTGGCTCTGGACCTTGTCGCGCTCGTCCATGAACTGGCCGAAGCCTATGGTCCGGCGCTGGAAAAGGCCGGGATGGCGCTGTCGCTCGACCTGCAGCCGGCGACCGTTCGCGGCGATCGCCCCCTGCTGTTGCAGGCGTTGTCGAACCTGATGGACAACAGCCTGTTCCACGCGGGCGCTGGGGCCAGGATCCGCATATTGACGCGAGCGACCGGCCACAGTGTCCGGGTGGTGTTCGGCGATGACGGGCCGGGCGTGCCGCCAGAAGATCGCGACAGAATTTTCAAGCGCTTCGTGCGTCTCGATCCGTCGCGCACCACGGCGGGCCACGGCCTTGGCCTGGCGACGGTGGCCGCCATCGTCTCCGCTCACGGCGGGGATATCGCCGTGACGCCTTCGGCGCGTGGGCTGCAGTTCGAGATCAACCTCGTGGCCGGCGGCTAATACGTCAGGCGACGCCGGGCCCTCGGGTTGGAGCGCGTTGCTCTCCGACGCGGTGAGCCGCGCTCATCAGTCGATGGTCGGCAGCCGCACGATGAAGGTGCTGCCCAGGTGCTCGCCCGCGCTCTCGACCTCAATCGTCCCGCGATGCAGCGCCACCAGTTGCTTGACCAGGGCCAGGCCGATGCCAAGGCCGCCCTGGGCCTTGGTCAGATGGTCCTCGACCTGGGCGAAGATCTCGAAGATGCGCGACTGCATCGCCGGCGGGATGCCGACTCCCGTGTCGGTGACGCGGATCTCGACCTCGGCGTCCAGGCGTCGCGCCGTCAGCGTGATCTCGCCGCCGGGCGGAGTATATTTGGCGGCGTTGTTGAGCAGGTTGGCCACGATCTGCGCCACGCGCGTGTGGTCGGCGTCGAGCCAGATCGCCTCGTCGGGCAGGTCGGCGTCGAAGCGGTGCGAGCCGGCGTCGATGTTGTGCTGGCTGGCCTCGATCGCCGAGCGCAGAGCGTCGCCCAGTTCGATCCGCTCCTTCTTCAGCGAGATCTTGCCCTGGCTGACGCGCGAGACGTCGAGCAGGTCGTCGACCAGGTGGGAGAGGTGCGACAGCATCCGGTCCATGCGCACGCGGATGTCCCTGGCCCGCTCGGGCGGGATGTCCTTGTTGAGCAGGTGCAGGCCGCCGCCCAGGGCCGCGACCGGGTTGCGAAGCTCGTGCGCCAACACGGCCAGGAAGTTGTCCTTGTGACGGTCGGCTCGGCGCAGGGCCTGGGCGGCCGCGTCCAGTTCGTCGCGCTGGCGTTCGATCTGCTGGCGCTGCTGGTGCAGGTCGAAGAACACGGCGGCCTTGCTGCGCAGGACGTTCGGCTCGATCGGCTTCTGGATGAAATCGACCGCCCCGGCCTCGTAGCCGCGGAAGCGCCGTTGCAGGTTGGCGGCGCCGGCCGTCAGGAAGATGATCGGGATGTGCCGGGCGCGTTCGCTGCCGCGCATGAACTCGGCCAGTTCGAAGCCGTCCATGCCGGGCATCTGCACGTCGAGCAGGGCCAGGGCGACCTCGTGCGTCAGAAGAAGCTCCAGCGCCTCCTCGCCCGATCGGGCCTTCAGGCAGGTCAGGCCGTCGCGCTGGAGCAGGGCTTCCAGCGCCAGCAGGTTCTCTTCGAGGTCGTCGACCAGGAGGAAGTTGATCGGCTTTTCGGCGATCATCGCGTGGTTCCCAAACTCGACAGGTACGATGCGATCGCATCGATGGTCATGATGGCGGCTTCGGGGCTCGCTTCGAGGGCGGCGAGCGGCATGGCCCGGGAATGGGCGAAGTTCGGATCCTCGACGATGGCCGTCCCGCCCGCCTGCGTCACGGCCCGCAGGCCCGCCGCGCCGTCGTGGTTGGCGCCGGTCAGGACGACGCCGATCAGGGCCTCGCCGAAGGCGTCGGCGGCGCTCTCGAACAGGACGTCAATCGACGGCCGCGAATAGTTCACCGGCTCGTCGGTGGAGATGGCCAGGGTTCCATCCGTCTCCACGAGGAGGTGGTAGTCGGACGGCGCGAAGAAGACCGTCCCGCCGATCAGGGGCTCCTTGTCCTCGGCCTCCTTCACCGTCAGCCGGCACTTGGCCTGCAGCAGGGAGACCAGAACGTTGTCGCGGTCCGGCGGCACGTGCACCACCACCAGCACCGGCAGGGCGAAGCTGGCGGGCAGGGCGGGCAGGATGGTCAGCAGCGCCTGGACGGCGCCGGCCGAGGCGCCGATCACGACGGCTTTCGGGGACGCGCTGCTCATGGCTCGCGCCTCTGGTAGATCTTCTCGCCGGGAACGAAGTCGGAGAAGCCGCCGGCATGGGCCGAGAACCGCAGGCTCTCCTTCGAGCCCAGCCCCAGGAAACCTTTGCGGGCCAGGGAGTCGTGGAACAGGCCGATGGCGCGGTCCTGCAGGGGGCGATCGAAATAGATCATCACGTTGCGGCACGAGATCAGGTGCATCTCGGCGAAGACGGCGTCGGTGACCAGGCTGTGGTCGGAGAACACCACTCGCTCGCGCAGCGTCTTGTCGAACACGGCCCGGCCGTAGGCGGCGGTGTAATAGTCCGAGAGCGAGGACCGCCCGCCGGACTTCTGGTGGTTCTCGGTGAACTTGCGGATGCGCTCGAGCGGATAGACCCCGGCTTCGGCGGCGGCCAGGGCCTCGGGATTGATGTCGGTCGCGTAGAACAGCGTCCGGTCGTAGAGGCCTTCCTCGCGGAACAAGATGGCCAGGGAATAGACTTCCTCGCCCGTGCTGGAGCCGGCGATCCAGACCTTCAGCGACGGGTAGGTCTTCAGGTGGGGCAGCACGCTCTCGCGCAGCGCCCGGAAATAGGACGGGTCGCGGAACATCTCGCTGACCTGGACGGTCAGATAGTCGAGCAGTCGCGGCAGCAACGACGGGTCGTGCAGCACACGGTCCTGCATCGCCGAGATGGTCGGGAACGCCAGCTGGTCGCGCGCCTGCACCAGGCGTCGCTTGATCGACGCCCGCGCATAGTGGCGGAAATCGTAGTGGTAGCGCTGGTACAGCGCCTCCAGCAGCAGCTGGATTTCGAGGTCGACGACGGCTTCGGGCACTGGGGTCGCCTATCTCGGCATCCAGACCCGGACGAGCGATAGCAGCTTGTCCACGTCGATGGGCTTGGCCATGTAGTCGTTGGCGCCGGCGGCGATACAGCGTTCCTGGTCGTCGGGCATGGCCTTGGCGGTCAGCATCAGGATCGGCAGCTTGGCCCACTTGGGGTCATTGCGGATCTCGCGAGCGGCGGTCAGGCCGTCCATCACCGGCATCATCACGTCCATCAGCACCAGATCGACGGCGCGGGCGGGATCCTCGGCCGCGCGGGCCAGGGCGTCGATCGCTTCCTGGCCGTTGCGGGCGATCTCGACGATGGCGCCGCGGGGCTCCAGCACGTTGGTCAGGGAGTAGACGTTGCGGATGTCGTCCTCGACGATGAGGATCCGCCGACCTTCCAGCACCGCGTCGCGGTTGCGGGCCTTCTGGATCATCTTCTGCTGCTCGGCTGGCAGCTCCGACACGACTTGGTGCAGGAATAGCGACACCTCGTCGAGCAGGCGCTCGGGCGACTTGGCGCCCTTGATGATGATCGAACTGGAATAGCGGCGCAGCCGCTGCTCGTCGTCTGCCGACAGGTCGTGGCCGGTATAGACGATCACCGGCGGGAAGGCGCGGTCGCCGTCCTGGCTGAGCGTCTCCAGCAGGGTGAAGCCTGAGGCGTCCGGTAGCGACAGGTCCAGCACCATGCAGTCGAAGGTCTGCTGCTTGAGCTGTTCGAGGCACTCGGCGGCGGTGCCGACGCCCACGGTCTCGACGTCGCCCGACGACAGCAGCTTGCCGACGGCGTCGCGCTGCACGGGGTCGTCCTCGACAATCAGGACCCGTCGCACCGACCCGGCCAGCTTGGCCTCCAGCCCGCGCAGAACGTCGGCCAGGTCCTCGTGCCGGACCGGCTTGACCAGATAGCCGATGGCGCCCAGCGACAGGGCGGTCTGGGCATGGTCGCTGGCCGAGACCACGTGGATCGGGATGTGGCGCGTGGCGTCGTCGCGCTTCAGGCGGTCCAGCACCATCAGGCCGGACTCGTCCGGCAGGCCGACATCGAGCACCACGGCGCTGGGCTTGAAGCGCTTGGCCAGCTTCAGGGCCTCCTCAGCGGTGCCGGCCACCAGGCACTGGAAGCCGATCTCGCGCGAGAGGTCGCGCACGATGCCGGCGAACACCTCGTCGTCCTCGATGACTAGCAGCACGCGGCGCGAGCCGCCCAGCTGTTCACGGTCGTCCTCCACGGTCTGAACCGGCCGCGGCGCGCGCTGAGGCGACCCGGTGGGCGCCGGCGTCTCGGCGCGAACCTGAGTGTCGCGCGGCGCGATACGGGCGGGATCGTAGGCGACGGGCAGGGTCACCGTGAAGGTGCTGCCCTGGCCGGCCTGGCTCTCCAAGCCGATCACGCCGCCCAGCAGCCGTGACAGCTCGCGCGAGATCGACAGGCCAAGACCGGTGCCGCCGTATCTGCGGCTGATCGTGCCGTCGGCCTGGCGGAAGGCTTCGAAGATGCTTTCCTGCTGCTCTCGCGCGATGCCGATGCCGGTGTCCTTGACCGCGAAGGCGAGGCTCTCGGCGGCCGGCTTGATGGCCAGGGTGACGCCGCCCTTCTCGGTGAACTTGAAGGCGTTGGACAGCAGGTTCTTGAGGATCTGCTCCAGGCGCTGGCGGTCGGTCTCGAAGGCGGCCGGGCAGGCGGGGTCGATCTCGATCTCGAAGGCCAGGCGCCGCTCGTCGGCGACCGGCTGGAACAGCTGGCGCAGGTCGCTCACCAGGCGCTGCACGCTCACCGTCTCGGGCCGCACCTCGATGTGGCCGGCCTCGATCTTCGAAAGGTCGAGGATGTCGTTGATCAGCGTCAGCAGGTCGTTGCCCGACGAGGCGATGGTCTGGGCGAACTTCACCTGTTCGCTCGACAGGTTGCCGTCGGGATTGTCGCTCAGCAGCTTGGACAGGATCAGCAGCGAGTTCAGCGGCGTGCGCAGTTCGTGGCTCATATTGGCCAGGAAGTCGGACTTGTACTGGCTGGCCTGTTCCAGCTCGCGCGCCTTCAAGGTGACGGCCGCGGTGCTGCGCTCCAGTTCGTCGCGCTGGGTCTCAAGCGTCTGGGCCTGTTCCTCCAGCTGGCTGTTGGTCTGTTCCAGCTCGACCTGCTGCTGCTCCAGTCGGGTCTGGGATTCCTTGAGGGCGCGGCTCTGCTCCTCGAGCTCCTCGTTGGAGACCCGCAGCTCCTCGCTCTGCACCTGCAGCTCTTCGGACTGACGCTGGGTTTCCTCCAGGGCGTTCTGCAGTTCGACGCGATAGCGGGCCGAGCGCAGGGCGATGCCGATCGAGGCCGAGGCCTGGTCGAGCAGGCTCAGCACCTGGTCGCCCACCGGATGCAGGAAGCCCAGCTCGATGACGGCGTTGACCGTGTCGTCGGCATGGGTCGGGACCAGGACGAGGTGGCGCGGCTTGTCGGCGCCCAGGGCCGAGCCGATGGTCATGTAGCCGTCCGGCACGTCGCGGACGATCGTCGCTCGCCCTTCGGCGGCGACCTTGCCCAGCAGGCCTTCCTTCAGGCTGAACCGCAGGGGCACGTTGGCGTCGGCGGGAATGCCCAGGGCGGCGGCGCGATAGAAGTGGCCGTTCTCGCCCTTGAACAGCGCGCCGGCCTGGAAGCCCAGATAGCCGGCCAGGAATGACAGGATGCCGTCGGACAGCTCCTCGACCGACTTGTCGCCCATCATCGCATCGGAGAGCCCGACCTGGCCCGATTGCAGCCATTCCTCGCGAGCGCGGGCGGTGGCCGCCCGACGGACCAGGATGAATACGGCGATGGTCAGTAGAGCGCCCAGCAGGCCCGAGAGCACGCCGCTGGCCGTGGCCGTCTTGTAGGCTTCCTGCATCTCGGCGATGCGCAGTGCGCGCAGCCGGTTTTCCTCCTGCCGCATGACGTCAAGCTGGCTGCGGATGGCGTCCATCTCGGTCTTGCCGCGATCGGTGGAAACGACCGCCAGCGCCGCCTGGGCGCCCTGGCTGCGGCGCAGGGTGATGGTCTCGTCCAGCTCGGCCAGCTTGGCGTCGATGTGCTTGCGCAGCTGCCGGGTGTTGGCCTGCTGATCGGCGTTGTCCTGGGTCAGTGAGGCGACGGCCTCTATGCGGGTCGCTGCGGCGGTGACCGCGCTCTGGTAGGGCTCCAGATAGCGGTCGTTGCCGGTCAGCAGGTATCCGCGCTGGCCAGTCTCGGCGTCCTGGGCGGTGGAGAGCAGTTCGTCCAGCGCGATCAGCACCTTGTGGGAGTGCATGATCATCTGGTTGTTGGTCCGCAGCACCTGGATGTTGCGATAGGCGATCGTGCCGCTGATCAGGAAGAAGGCCAGCACGGTCACGAGGCCGAGGGTGGTCCACAGGTCCACGTTCGTGCGTGCGGCCTCGCGGGTGGAAGGGGTCAGCGACATGAGAAACTCGAACTGTGGGCGTGGGCCGCGCTTGTCGGGCCGGAACAGGGGAAAAGGGGCGGACAGGGGTCGATCACGTCGACGTCCATGCCAGTCGGCTGATTGTCGCCGGCCTCGAATTTGATCTGAAAATCACAAGTCCCCCGATCACGGACATCGCCGTGCAAGGTCCGTGAACGCGGATCTACGGCAAAGGTTCAACATGAAGGCGGCTTTTCGCGCTGGCGTCAGAGCATCGCCATTCAGGCTGTCGGCCGATCCGAGCCGCTGGCGAGCGCGCGGCGGCAGCCGGTTCTCGTTGCCGGATCAGCGCTTAGCCTTGAAGGCGCGCGACGAGTTCAGCTTTGGTCGCGGCGTGCGCGATCTTGCCGATCATGTGGCGCAATGACACCCGCTCATGCTCGGGATCGTCGCTGGCCAGGCAGTCGCTCGCCAAGGTGACGAGATAGTCGCGCTGGCGATCCTGAGCGCCAGCCGCGCCACGGATCAGCGCAACGGGAAGCCGAAGCCTTCCAAGGCTTGGCGCAGGCGTTCGCGGCCGTTCAACACCTTGGCGTTGCTGACCCGGTTGACGATCGCCGCGCTCCAGCCGGTCGGCGGCAGGCCCTGCGAGGTCTGGAAGGCGCTGAGGGTCTCGTCATAGGCCCGCACCGGCGCGTCCTGAACCGCGAGGTCGTAGGTTTCGCGATGCAGGACCGCCGCCTGCGAGAGCCTTGGCTTGATGGCGGTCGGCGCGGCGGGATCGGGATGGCCCACGACGAGGCCGAACACGGGCAGCACCAGCGGCGGCAGGCCAAGTTCGGCCGCCACTTCCTCGGGGCGATTGCGGATCGCGCCGATATAGACCGAGCCCAGGCCCAGGGATTCCAGGGCGGTCACGGCGGCCTGGGCCGCCAGCGCCGCGTCGACCGCCGCCACCAGGAAGCTTTCCAGGTAGTCGAGGGCTTCCTTGCCCTGGCCGGCCTGGCGGGTGATGCGTTCTGCCCGGGCCAGGTCGGCCAGCCAGACCAGCAGCAGCGGGGCTTGCCGGATGTGCGCCTGGCCGCCGGCCAGGTCCGCCAGCCGCGCCTTGCGTTCCGAATCCTCGACGGCGACGACGCTCCACAGCTGAAGGTTCGACGACGTCGCCGCCGACTGAGCGCTGGCGACCAGTGTTTCCAGCACGCCGTCGGCCAGAGGATTGGGCAGATAGGCCCGCACCGACCTGTGGGCCAGCAGTCCCTCGATGGTCGGGTTGAGCAGCGCCGCGATCGAGGGAGCATCGCGTCCATAGCGAGCGCTCAGCAGCGGGTGATCAGCCGTCTCGGCCGGCAAGGCGGCGAGCGAGGTGACGGAAGCGGACATGGATGCTCCTAACGCGAAGGGGCGGCGGCCGTGTCCGGCGAGGTGGGCTCGGCGGAGGCGACGGGTTCGGTGGGCGGGCGCCTCAGGGCGTAGCGGCGGGCAGAGATCTGGGCGCCTTCCATCAGCAGCGGCCCCAGGCGCCAGTACTCGGCCAGGGGCTCGCGATCGCCCGGCGGGGCGTCCCAGATGTGGTCGCGGCGCATCTGGCCCAGCGCGCCCGAGGCCCTGACGGCCTCTGGATCGACGATCTCGGGCGCTCCCTGATCGGGGCTGACATAGATGGCGTCGGAAGCGCAGTAGAGCTCGCACATGAAGCAGGTCTGGCACTGATCGAGGCGGGCGATCACCGGTGGTCCGCCGGTCGGCGACGGATCCAGGACGTGGGTGGGGCAGGCGCTGACGCAGGAGCCGCAGCCGTTGCACAGGTCTTCGAAGATATGGGCGATCACGCCGCGGCCTCCACGGCGTTTCGTTGCCGGCCCGGCTCGTAGCGGGTCCAGAGTTGGTCCAGTCCGCCGACCAGAAGCCGCCTGCCGCCATCGGCGGAGAGATCCGGGGCGTCGGCCCGTGCGTGCAGGCCGCGCGTCTCGTCGCGCTCGAGGGCCGCGCGGGTCGACCAGCGGGCGCTGGCCAGCAGGGCGGCGGTTTCGCGGGCGGCGACCTGGTCGACGCCTTCTGCCCGTCGATGGTTCGCAACGGTGACCCAGGCGTCGTCGAGACGGATCAGGGAGGCCTCCAACGTCTCGCGGCGGCGCCACAAGGCCTTGTCGTAGCTCAACATCTCGTCCTGCACGGTCTGGATGGCGGCGCGTTCGTCGACCGCCGCGACAGCGCCGGCCGGTCTCAAGCCCGCACGACCGGCTGGGGCGGCTGGCTCGCCGGCGCGCACGCCGTCGGCCTTGACCAGCCTGGCGCCCGCGATCCCCGCGATCTGGCCGGAGGTCAGGGCCCAGGCTGAGTTGGGCGAACCGCCGCCGCTGCTGGCCCCGACGATCAGTTCCCGCGTCGCCGTGTCGCCGGCGGCGAACAGGCCTCGCACCGTCGTCTGGCAGTCGTCATCGACGATCCGCAGGCCGCCCGTGCCGCGAATGGTGCCCTCGCCGAACAGCTTCACCTCGAAGCGCTCGTCGAACAGCCGCACGCCCTTGCGCTCGAAGGGCGCGACGGTGGCCGGCTGGATGCGGCGCAGGATCGGTCGCAGGGCAGGGGGCGCTTCGCTGAGATCGGCGAACACCGGCCCTTCCAGCATCGCCTTGGCCAGGGCGCGGTGGTGGTCGCGATCGGCCAGGGCCGGCGGGATATCCAACTCCTGGCCGGCCGCGTCGAAGAAGCGCGCGGCGGTGTAGGGCAGGGTCCGGGTCGAGCACCAGGCGGGCGACAGGGTGTAGATGCTGGAGAATTCCATGCCCGACAGCTCGGCGCCGGCTTCGGCCGCCATCAGGTGGCCGTCGCCGGTGTTGGTGTGGCTGCCGATCAGGCCCGAGCGGAAGGCGCAGCCGCCCGTGGCAAGGATCACCGCCCCGGCGCGGATGGTCCAGGCCTGGCGATCCAGCCGCGCATAGCCGGCGGCTCCGGCGACCGAGCCGTCCTGATGGATGAGCAGTTCCAGCGCAGGATGGTGGTCGAGCAACCGCACGCCGCTGTCCAGCGCGTAGGCGCGCAGAGCCCGCAGGTATTCGGGTCCGCGCACGCCCGGATAGTAGGTGTTTCCATCGCCGTCGCGGCCGAAGGCGTAGTAGGGCGCGAGCTGGGGCAGGGTCCGCCAGGTGACGTCCAGCACCCGCTCCATCCAGGCCTTTTCGGCCAGGCCGTAGCTGCTGGGATAGCGCTTCTCGATCGCCGCCTGGCGCTGCTTGGGATCGGGCGGGACCCACCAGTGGCCGGGGCCGGCGGTCGCGGTCACGCCGCTGGTTCCGACGAAGCCCTTGTCGACCAGCGTCACCGTCGCGCCTTGCTGGGCGGCCGCGATGGCCGCCCAGGCCGCCGCCATGCCGCCGCCGATGACCAGCACCTCGGTCGACAGATCCAGACCGCTCATTTGTCCCCGTAAGCCTTCATCTCAATCTCCGTTCGATGTCGGGGGCGAACCTAGGGGCTCGCCGCCGCCAGGGATAACGAGGCGTTCTCAAGCCGGATATTCAGCCGGGTCATGGGTGGCCTTCGCCTTGGTCTGGCGCACGGATCGACCGCTCAGGAGGTCGCCGGCCTCCGGAGGCAGGCGGTGGAACAGGGGCAGCGACAGCAGCGACAGGCCGCCCATGACGAAGAAGCTGATCGAGATGTCCTGCGCCGTGAAGCTCGCGCCCTGGCGCAGCGTCAGCAGGCTTTGCAGGGTGGTGGCGGCCAGCGCCACACCCAGGCTCTGGGCCAGTTCCTGGGTCATGCTGGCCAGCGCGCTGGCGCCGCCCAGCGACCGGTCGGGCACGTCGGCGTAACACAGCGCCGACAGAGCGGTGAACTGCAGCGAGCGCAGGAATCCGCCGAGCAGCAGCAGGGCGAAGATCAGCGCGTGCGGCGTCGAGGCCTGGAAAAGGCCGATGCCCGCCAGCAGCAGGCCGGTCAGGGCGCCGTTGACGATCAGCACGCGGCGAAAGCCGTAGCGCCGTAGCAGCGCCGTCGCCGGCGCCTTCATCAGCAGCGCGCCCATTGCGCCGGCGAACGAGATGACGCCCGACCGCAGGGGCGACATCCCGAAGCCGACCTGCAATAGCAGCACAAGCAGGATCGGCGAGGCTCCCATGGCCACCCGCCACACGCCGCCGCCGAATATGGCCACGTTCATGGGCGGGATGCGTAGCAGCGACAGGTCCAGGATTGGCGAGCGCGCCGACCGGGCGTGCCTGGCGTAGGCCGCGAGCGCCAGCACGCTCAGCGCCCCGAGGCCGGCGATCGCGCCGGGCGGCCAGCTTGGCCTTCCCACTTCGCCCAGGGCCGTCACCAGGGCCGCAACGCCGCCGCCAGCCAGGACGAAGCCCTTGAGGTCGAGACGGCCGCCGGCTTCGCCGCGCAGGTCCGGGACGACCAGCAGCGCGGCCACGAGGCCGATCAGTCCCACAGGCGCGCTGAGCAGGAAGATCCACCGCCATGACGCCGCCTCGACGATGACGCCGCCGATCAAGGGGCCGAGTATGGGTCCCAGCACCGCTGGGACGGTCAGGATCGACATGGCTCTGACGATCTGGTCGCGCGGCGTGGCGCGCAGGATCACGACCCGCCCCACCGGCGTCATCAGAGCGCCCGCCACGCCTTGCAGCACGCGGGCGGCCAGCAGTTGCGCAAGGTCGGTCGCCAGGCCGCACAGGGCCGAGGACAGGGCGAAGAGGCCCATCGCCGCGCAGAACACGTTGCGGGCGCCGAAGCGATTGGCCGTCCAGTCGCTGAGCGGGATGCAGACGGCCACGCTGAGCATGTAGGCGCTGATCGCCAGGTTCAGCCGGATCGGGCTTTCACCCAGAGCCTTGGCCATGGTCGGCAGGGCGGTGGCGATCGCCGTCCCCTCCAGGCCCTGCATCAGCAGGCCGCAGCCGACGACGAGCGGGATCAGGACGGAGGACGCGTCGGGGCGCTCGATAGGGCGGGGCAAGAAGGATCGATCTTTGGATGGCGAGCGCGGTGGAGCCGCTCCCCCGTGCGGCGGGGAAGCGGCCTTGGTCGGCGTGGACTTAGAGGTCGGTCCAGAGCGGTTCGTCGGCGATCAGCACGCGGTCGAGCAGGCGGGGGAAGTCGCCATAGTTCCGGATGGCGATGTGGACGGCGGCGCGGTTGTCCCAGAACGCCACCGAGCCGGGGCGCCACTTGAAGCGCACCTGGTATTCGGGCTTGCGGTACTGGTCGAGGATCTCGGTCAGCAGCGCGTTGCTCTCCGCGCGGTCCAGTCCGATGACCTGCGGCTTCTGGGTGAAGTTCACCCACAGGATCGAGGCGCCGGTCTCGCGGTGCTTGCGGACGATCGGGTGGGCCACGATCGGATAGTCGTGACCGGCCGCGAGCAGGGCGTCGCGGAAGTCGTGGGTGACGTGCAGGCCTTCCAGCCGGGCCTTGGTCTCGGGCTTCAGGCCTTCATAGGCCGCGCCGGCGTCCACCCAGACGGTGTCGCCGCCGACCTCGGGTAGGTCGATCGCCCGCAGCACCGCGCCCCAGGTCGGCACCAGCCGCCAACTGGTGTCGCTGTGATAGCCGGCCTGGACCAGTCCCGCGCCCGCCGCCTTGCGGGTCTCGAACAGATAGGGATCCGGCGGCTCGATCTTGTGGATCGGCTTGTTGTTGGCGTCCGAGCGCGTGGTGGGGTGGGTGTAAAGCGGGCCGAAATTGGCGGCGAAGGCGGCCTGGCTTTCGGCGTCCAGGGCATGCTGGTCGCTGAAGAAGACCACCTTGTAGCGCAGCAGCGCGGCCTTGATGAAATCGCGATCCTCGGTGCTCAGCGGGCGGCTGAGATCGACGCCCGCGATTTCGGCCCCGATCGTCGGCTCCAGGGGCGAAAGCGTGAGGCCGGCGGTTTTGACCTCGGGGCGTCGCTCAAGCGTGACCGTCATGGATGTTCCTCCGCGCGGTCACTCATCGGCCGCTTGCGGAGGCTATAACGACGGCCGCCGAATGATCATGCGAGTTTGTAAAATACCGTTGGCGATGTTCGCTAATATACCTGAAGTCGAAGATTTGAATGTCGCGGAAACGATCTGCCCATGAAGTCTTGGCGCGTAATTTTGCGGCGGGCGTTGCTGTTCAGTCGAGCGCCTTGGATAGAGGCAGCCATGGCTTATCCTCCCGGGCGTGAAGGCTTCGCCGGGCGGTAGCGGTCGATGTCGATGCCGTGGCGGCGCAGCTTGTCGTAGAAGGTCTTGCGCGGGGTCTGCAGCAGCGTCATCGCCGTGCGGGCGTCGCCGCCGCAGGCCGCCAGGGTCTCGCGGATGACCATCGCCTCGTAGCGGCCGGTGCGTTCGGCCAGGCCCTCGTCGGCGCCCCGGACGGCGCCGTCTTCGCCCAGGGCGGCCGAGGATAGCCCCAGGGCCACGCGCTCGGCATAGTGCGCCAACTCCCGGACGTTGCCGGGCCAGTCGTGGCCCAGCAGGTGGTCGCGGATCGTCGCCGTCAGGCGCGGCGCCGGCCGCCGCAGCCTGGCCGCAGCCTCGGCCAGGAAATGGCCGAACAGCGCCGGCACGTCCTCGCGCCGCTCACGCAGGGGCGGAACCACCAGGGTGACCACGTTTAGGCGGTAATAGAGGTCGGCGCGGAAGGCGCCGTCGCGCACGGCCTCGGCCAGGTCCACCTTGCTGGCCGCGATGATCCGCAGGTCCAGGTGGCGCGGTTCTGAGGCACCGACGGGCCAAATCTCGCGCTCCTCGACCACCCGGAGCAGCTTGGCCTGCATGCTGGGCGACAGGCCTTCGATCTCGTCGAGAAACAGCACCCCGCGATCGGCGCGCTCGATGCGGCCGATCGCGGGGCGAAGGCCGCCGGCGCCGCCGGCCGCGCCGAACAGCTCGGTCTCGAACACCGCCTCGGGCAGGGCCGCGCAGTTGACCGCGACCATCGGCCGGGCGCGCCGCGCCCCCCCACGATGCAGGGCCTGCGCCACCAGACCCTTGCCGACGCCGGTCTCGCCCTGGATCAGGACGTCGACCTCGGCCTCGGCCAGCTGGGCGATGGTGGCGCGCAGGCGCTGCATGACCGGCGTGTCGCCGAGCAGCATCGAGCCGCCGGGGTTCTGGGCGGCGGCTTCCAGGCGGCGGTTGTCCAGCACCAGCCGGCGCTTCTCCAGCGCGCGCGACAGGGCGGCTGTCAGCCGCTCCATGGGGAAGGGCTTGGAGACGAAGTCGTAGACCCCGTCCTGCAGGGCGGCCACGGCCATGGCCACGTCGCCGTGGCCGGTGATCAGCAGCACCGGGATGTCGGGGTCGATCGCCTGGGCGCGCTGGAACAGCGCCAAGCCGTCCATGCCAGGCATGCGCACGTCCGAAACGATGACGCCGTCGAAGTCGCGCGACACGGCCTTCAGCGCCGCGGGGGCGTTGTCGAACGCCGCGACGTCGAAGCCGCGCAGGGCCAGGCCCTGCGCGACGGCGACCCGCAACGCCTCGTCGTCGTCGACGAGCAGGATCTTGCCGGCCGGCGCGCTCATGGAACGGCCTTGCGCAGGGTCAGGATGAAGGTCGCGCCATGGCCGGGCGTCGAGACCGCCGTCAGCTGGCCGCCGAAGTCGACGGCGATGTCGTGGGCGATGACGAGGCCAAGGCCCAGGCCGCGCGGCTTGGTGGTCAGGAAGGGCGTGAAGAGCGCGCGTTCCACCTCGGGCGCCAGGCCCGGGCCGTTGTCGCCGATGGAGATTTCGACCGTGTCCGCGTCTTCCCGCACCGTGACGGTGATGACGCCGTCGGCGCGGGCGCCCACCGCCTCGAAGGCGTTCTGCAGCAGATTGACCAGCACCTGTTCGAGCCGGACTCGTTCGCCCAGCACGCTCAGCCCCGCCGTCTCGCCCTGGCGGATCAGACGCGCCTCCTGGCGTCGCGAACGGCTGGCGGTCAGCAGCACCGAGCCGTCGATCACCTCGGTGACCAAGGTCGGCTCGACCCGGCCGTCGGCCTTGCGAGAGAAAGCCCGCAGTTCGTCGGTGATCCGGCCTATCCGCTCGGTCATCGCCACGATGGCGGTGAAGGTGTCGCCGGCGGCGTCGGCGAGGCCGCGGCCGATCAGCAGCAGGCCGTTGTCGGCGTTGGCCCGGATCGCCGCTACCGGCTGGTTGATCTCGTGCGCCACGCCGGCGGCGATCTGGCCGAGCGACGCCAGCTTGTTGGCCTGCACCAGGTCGGCCTGCAACGAGCGGAGCCGGGTTTCGGTGCGCTGGCGCTCCTCGACCTCGTGCGACAGGGCGCGGTTGGCGTCGGTCAGTTCGTGGGTGCGTTCCTCGACCCGCCGTTCCAGCTCCAGGCGCGTCTCGCGATCGCGCAGGGCGGCCAGGTGGATGCGCCGCCGCCGCACCCACAGCCACAGCAACGCGGCGCTCAGCAGGGTCCAGACCAGGGCGGTTATCCAGCGCGCCGCCGCCGCCGCCTGCTCGGCGGGAACGGCGGTGCTCAGCAGGTGCAGCGTCCAGCCGGGGGCGACATCGGGCAGGCGCGTCTCGATCTGGCGCTCGGCACGGGGCGTATCGGTTCGGGCCACGGCGCCGGACTTCTGGCGCAGGGGCAGGGCAGCGAAGGTCGCGCCGCCATACTGGCCCTGGGCGCGCAGGGCGGCGCGTCTGGCCTGCGGCAGGGGATCACGGGCGAGGAAGCGCCATTCGGGTTGGCTGGTGATCAGCACCAAACCTTGGGCGTCGACCACGAAGGCCGGTTCGCCGATGGCGCGCCAGGCGGCCTCGACGCCGTCGAACTCCAGCTTGACCACGACGACGCCCAGCGGCCCCGTCGGGCCATCGACACGGCGGGCCAGGTAGAGGCCGGGCTTGCGGCTGACCGTGCCCAGGGCGAACTGCTCGGCGTAGCCGTTGCGCAGGGCCTCAGTGAAATATGGGCGAAAGCCGTAATTGGAGCCGACGAAGCTGGTCGGCAGCCGCCAGTTGCTGGCGGCCGCGGTCACGCCGTCGGTCGCGATGACGTAGACCGCCGCGGCGCGCGCCTGGACGCCCAGCGCCTCCAGCTTGCGCGAGAGCGCCTCCAGCTTGACCGGCGAGCGGTTGGCGAGCGCTGCCTCCAGGTCGGCGTCGTCGGCCAGGACCAGGGGCAGGGCCCGCTGCTTGTCGAGCTCGCTGCGCAGCACCGCCGCGTGCAGCGCCGCCGAAGCGTTTGCCCGCGCGCGCAGGGCCGTCATCGCCCGCTGCTCGACCAGGGCTCCGACCGACCAGGCCAGGAGCGCGCCGATCGCCGCCGCGACCACGGCGAACACCGCCAGTCGGGATCTCGATACAACAGGGCCTGACGCGGAGAGCGCTTCCGGTGCGATCGACTTGGGTTGTGCCATATTCCACACAATATGGATCCGAGCTGGGCGGACTATGGCACGGCATGTCGCGTCGAAGCGAGCCCGTATCGGGCTATTCTTTCAGTTATTCATGGCTTTACGGATTTTATCGGATCGCGGACTCCCGTCCTGACCATCCTGCGCCACTCTTGGTCCAAGCGCCCGACCTGCAAGGACGCGCGAGGAAACGAGCCCAGGAGCCCGCCAGATGATCCCGCAAGCCCCGTCCGCCGCGGCCCCGCCGCGCCCCGGTCCCTGGTACACGCATCTCTATGTCCAGGTGCTGGTCGCCATCGCCGCCGGCGCCCTGATCGGCCACTTCTGGCCGGGCTTCGGCGAGAGCTTGAAGCCGCTGGGCGACGCCTTCATCAAGCTGGTGAAGATGGTCATCGCCCCGGTGATCTTCCTCACCGTCGTCACCGGCATCGCCGGCATGCGCGACCTGGGCAAGTTCGGGCGGGTGGTGCTGAAAGCCTTCGCCTATTTCCTGACCTTCTCCACCCTGGCTCTGGTGCTGGGCATGGTGGTGGGCAATCTCGTCCATCCGGGCGCGGGCATGAACATCGATCCGGCCACGCTGCACAGCGAGAAGGTCGCCAGCTACGCCGCCAAGGCCCACGAGACGACCATCGTCGGCTTCCTCAGCAACATCATTCCCGCCACGGTCACGGGCGCCTTCGCGGATGGCGACATCCTGCAGGTGCTGTTCTTCTCGATCCTGTTCGGCGTCGCCCTGGTGCTGGTCGGCGACAAGGGCCAGCCGGTCGTCGATCTGCTGGAGTCGATCGCCCACGCCTTCTTCCGCCTGGTCGGGATCCTGATGAAGGCCGCCCCGATCGGCGCCTTCGGGGCCTTCGCCTTCACCATCGGCAAGTACGGCATCGGCTCGGTCGTGAATCTGGCCGCCCTGGTCGGCACCTTCTACGCAACCTCGATCATCTTCGTGGTGGTGATCCTGGGCGCGGTGGCCCGGTTCAACGGCTTCTCGATCCTCAAGCTGATCCGCTACCTGAAGAGCGAGCTGCTGCTGGTGCTTGGAACCAGCTCGTCGGAATCGGCCCTGCCCAGCCTGATCGACAAGCTGGAGCGCGCCGGCTGCGCCAAGCCCGTCGTCGGCCTGGTTGTCCCGACCGGCTATTCGTTCAATCTCGACGGCACCAACATCTACATGACCCTGGCGGCCCTGTTCATCGCCCAGGCCACCGGCGTGCACCTGTCGCTCGGCGACCAGCTGCTGCTGCTCTCCGTGGCCATGCTGTCGTCCAAGGGCGCGGCGGGCGTCACCGGGGCCGGGTTCATCACCCTGGCCGCCACCCTGTCGGTGGTGCCCTCGGTGCCGGTGGCCGGCATGGCCCTGATCCTCGGCGTCGACCGCTTCATGAGCGAGTGCCGGGCGCTGACCAACTTCATCGGCAACGCCGTGGCCACCATCGTCGTCAGCCGCTGGGAAAAGGCTCTCGACAAGGACGCCCTTGACGCGGCCCTGGCCGGTCACGCCGTGCCGTCCGACGTCGAGCCGGTTCCGGCCGCGGCCGAGTAACGATCCTTCCAGGCAGTCGGGCCGCCCGCACGGCGGCCCTTTCCTTCCTCTTCCTCCCGCGCCTGGCGCGGGAGCGGGAACTCACGCCCATGCGCATTCTCTTCGCCACCACGGCCCTCGTGGCCGTCGGCTTCGCCGGCGCCGCCCGCGCCGAGGACGCTGATCTCGCCGCCCTCAAGGCCCAGATTCAGCTGCTGCAAGCGCGGATCGACGTCCTGGAGCGCCAGTCCGCCGTCGCTACCGCCGCGCCCACGCCCGCGCCGGTCGCAACCCTGCCGACCGCCCCGGCGGCCCCGCCGAAGCCGGCCGCCGAGCCCGTCCGCTGGGAAAACTCGCCCCGCTTCACCGACGCCTCGGGTTCGACCTTCAAGCTGCGCGGCCGCATCCTGCTGGACGCCGTCGATGCGGTCGCCGAGCGCGACGGCGTCGCCGACTATCACGCCCGCCAGTTCAAGGCCCGGCAGCTGTTCCTGGGCGTCGAGGGCCAGACCGGCCGCTGGGGCTATCGCCTGGAAGGCGGCGCGGTCAGCGGCGGCGCCTGGAGCTGGGACGACGCCATCATCGAGTACAAGCTCGACGCCCAGACCTCGCTGCTGGCCGGCAACCAGAAGGCCGCCTCGCTGGAGGGCCTGACCTCGTTCAAGTCGATCACCTTCATGGAGCGGGGCGCCTATGGCGACGTGATCGACGCCGGCTACGCCCTGTCGCTGGAGGCCGTGCGCACGGGGACCAACTGGTCGCTGTGGGGCGCCTTGCAGGGCGACAACATCAACAAGACCGACGCCACGGGCGGCTACGATCCCAACCAGGCCGTCGAGCGGCTGGGCGCCACCGTCCGCGTCACCTGGTCGCCGCAGCTTTCCGACGCCGACCGCCTGCACCTGGGCGCCTGGGTGCGCCGCCGCGATCGGGGAGGGGAGACCGGCTTCACCTATTCGGCGGCGGCCAATACCGCCTTCAGGTCTCAGACCTCGTCCGGCGCGACCCTGTTCTCGACCGGCGCGGTCGGCGACGGCGACACCACGGTGGGGATCGAGGCCGCCTGGATCCACCGGGCGCTGTCGCTGCAAGGCGAGGCGGCCCGGATCAAGGTCGACCGCATCGCCACCAAACTCAGCTCCACCCTGGGCGGGCCGGACTTCGACATCGTCACCGCCTACGCTTCGGCCAGCTGGTTCGCGACCGGCGAGACGCGACCCTACAATCCCAACGGCTCGTTCGGCCGGATCAAGGTCGCCCATCCGCTCGACAAGGGCGGCCTGGGCGCGCTGGAGTTCGCCGCCCGCTACGACTATGCCGATTTCAGCGACATGGCGGCCAACGGCGTCGCCACGCTGGCCTCGCAGACCGGCCTCTCGACGGCCGGGACCTACAAGGCCGTCACCTTCGGCGCCAACTGGTATCCCTATTCCTATGTGCGCCTGACCGGGAACCTGACGCGGGCGACCATCGACAACCGCCTGATCGCCGGCTCCCAGCTGGACGCCGACGTCACCGTCGCGCAGGCCCGCTTGCAGTTGGAATTCTAGAGCCGGACAGCCCGCTGACGGGATCGATACGGATCCCGTCAGCGGCCTCGATCGCTAGAGTTTGACCACCTGACCCGTCCGGGCCGACTGGCCGGCCGCTTCGGCCAAGGCCAGGGCCTCGACGCCGTCGACATAGCCGATCGCCGGCAGGGCTTCGCCGCGGATGATCTGGGCGAAGTGCGCCATCTCCCGGCGATAGGCTTCGGCGTAGCGGTCGAGGAAGAAGTTCTGGAAGGCGTCGCTGGCCGCGCCGGCCTCGCCCCAGACCGAGACGGTGCTCTCGGTGACGTTGTCGGCCCGGACCAGGCCCTTGGAGCCGAAGGCCTCGATACGCTGGTCGTAGCCGTAGCCGCTGCGGCGGCTGTTGCTGATCATGCAGATCTTGCCCGAGGCGGTGCGCAGCAGGATCTTGGCGGTGTCGACGTCGCCGGCCTCGCCGATGGCCGGATCTACCAGGCAGCTGGCGGCGGCGAACACCTCGGTCACCGGCTCGTCCAGCAGCCAGCGGGCCATGTCGAAGTCGTGGATCGCCATGTCCTTGAAGAGGCCGCCCGACACCTTGACGTAGGCGACCGGCGGCGGGGCCGGGTCGTGGCTGGTGATGTGCACCGTCTCCAGCGCGCCGACCGCGCCGGCCGCCAGCCGGGCCTGCAAGGCCTGGAAGCTGGGGTCGAAGCGGCGGTTGAAGCCCAGGAACAGCTTCACGCCCGGCGCGCCCAGTTCGGCGGCGGCCGAGCGGGCGCGGGCCAGGTCCTGGTCGATCGGCTTCTCGCAGAACACCGCCTTGCCCGCCGCCACGGCCTTCAGGCTGTAGTCGAGGTGGGTGTCGGTCGAGCTGGCGATGATCACCCCGGCCACCGACGGATCGTTCAGCGCCGTGTCCAGATCAGAGACCTGTGCGCCGGTCTCGGCCGCCAGCGCCTCGGCCGCCTCGGCGACGGGGTCCACCACATGCTTCAGCCGCAGGCCGGCCTGGCCGGCGACGTTCTTGGCGTGGATGCGGCCGATGCGGCCCGCGCCGAGGATGGCGATGTCGTGCATGGGAACCTTCAAGGTCTCGGTGGATTGAGCGCAGGAGCGGGCGGCGTGTTCGTCGCCTGACCGTTCGATCGCGTCGTCTCGACCATGATCGCTCCCTCGTCCGGCTCATGACGCGGCCGGGACTTCGTGTTCCTGTAGCCTGGAATAAAAATTCCCTCTACGGGTAAAGTGGAATTCCTGGTCGTAAGTTGAACCCTGGCGTTCATACACGGAACGGATATTCTAATTTGACCGATCGGACTGTGGGGCGCGGATGACGGACGAAATCATGGCGGCGAACGCCCCCTCCAGCGCGGACGAACTGAGGGCGGCGATCCTCGATCGCTACGAGACGCTCAGCAAGCGTTTGCAGCAGATCGCCCGCTACGTGCTGGACGAGCCCAACGAGATGGCCCTGGAGACCCTGGCGGTGATCTCCGAGCGATGCGGCGTACAGCCCTCGGCCATCGTGCGCTTCGCCAAGACCTTCGGCTTCCCCGGCGCCAGCCAGATGCAGCGGCTGTTCCGCGACGGCCTGCTGTCGGGCCACTCGGCCCTGGGCTATGGCGAGCGGGTGCGCCACTTCAACGAAGCCGTGGCGCGCAAGCCCGAGAGCGGCGCGGACGTGCTGTCGGAGTTCGTCGAGGGCAACACCCTGGCTCTGCAGAACCTCGGCCAGACGGTCAGCGAGGCCGACATGGCCAAGGCCGTCGCCCTGATCGACAAGGCCGAGACGGTCTATGTGGTCGGCTTCCGCCGCTCGTTCCCGGTGGCCTCGTACCTGGCCTATTCGCTGCAGCAGGTGAACAAGCGCACCCTGTTCATCGATGGCGTGGCGGGTCTGACCAAGCAGCAAGTCCAGACGATCGGCCCCAAGGACCTGCTGATCGCCGTCAGCTACCACCCCTATGCCGAGGAGACGGTGCAGGCGGTCGAGATGGCGGTGCAGCGCGAGGCCAAGGTGCTGTCGATCAGCGACAGCCTGGTCAGCCCGATCGCCAAGCCGGCCGAACTGGTGCTGCACGTGCGCGAGTCCGAGGTGCGGACCTTCCGCTCCCTGGCCGCCTCGATCTGCCTGGCCCAGGCCCTGGTGATCGGCTTCGCCTTCGAGGCCAACAGGGAAAAGGGCAGGAAGCGCAAGGCCGGCTGAACCGCGCGTTCCATTCTCGCTCAAAAATGAAATGAATGTTGCGAGATTTGGAAGCTTGGAATATGCGTTACATGGCGCCGACGGGGAGGTCGGTCAGAAAAAAGTAGCGTGGAACCGGAATGGCGCACGACGAAAAGGCCCTTGATCTCATCACCGTCGGCCGTTCTTCCGTCGACCTGTACGGCCAGCAGACCGGCGGCCGGCTGGAGGACATGTCCTCCTTCGCCAAGTATCTGGGCGGCAGCCCGACCAACACCGCCGCGGGCGGCGCGCGTCTGGGTCTGAAGACGGGTCTGCTGACGAGGGTCGGCTCCGACCACATGGGCCGCTTCATCCGCGAGCAGCTGGTCCGCGAGGGCGTCGACGTCGCCGGCGTGCTGTCCGATCCCGACCGCCTGACCGCCCTGGTGATCCTGGGCATCCGCGACCGGGTGAACTTTCCCCTGATCTTCTATCGCGAGAACTGCGCCGACATGGCGTTGCTGCCCTCCGACGTCGACGAGGCCTGGATCGCCAGGGCCGGCGCGGTGCTGATCAACGGCACCCACCTGTCGCAACCCAATGTCTACGACACCAGCCTGAAGGCCGCCCGGGCGGTGAAGGCGGCCGGGGGCCGGGTGGTCTTCGACATCGACTACCGCCCGGTGCTCTGGGGCCTGGCCGGCAAGGACGCCGGCGAGAACCGCTTCGTCGAGAACCGGCAGGTCACCGAGAAGCTGCAGGAAGTCGTGGCCCTCTGCGACCTGATCGTCGGCACCGAGGAGGAGATCCATATCCTCGGCGGCTCGACCGACACCATCGCCGCCCTGCGCGCGATCCGCGGCGGGGCCCCTGGCGCGCTGCTGGTCTGCAAGCGCGGACCCGACGGCTGCGTGGCCTTCCCGGGTGCTATCCCCGACAGCCTGGACGAGGGCGTCAGCGCGCGCGGGTTCAAGGTCGAGGTTTTCAACGTGCTGGGGGCGGGCGACGCCTTCATGGCCGGCTTCCTGCGCGGCTGGCTGCGCGGCGAAAGCGTCGAGACCTGCTGCGAGTGGGGCAACGCCTGCGGGGCCATCGTCGTCTCGCGCCACGGCTGCACCCCGGCCATGCCGACCTGGGTCGAGCTGGAGGCCTTCCTGTCCGACCGCGAGCGGCCGTTCCGCCTGCGCGAGGATGTGGAGCTGGAGCACATCCACTGGGCCACCACCCGCGACCGCGTCTATGACGAGCTGACCGTCCTGGCCGTCGACCATCGCAGCCAGTTCCTCGACCTCATCGCCGAGACGGGCGGCGATCCCGAGCGCATCCCGCACTTCAAGACCCTGGCCCTGCGCGCGGTCGAGGCCGTGGCCGGCGGCGACGAGAGCCGCTTTGGCCTGCTGCTGGACGGTCGCTTCGGGTTCGAGGCTTTGGCCCAGGCCGCCGACCACGACTACTGGATCGCCCGCCCGATCGAGCTTCCCAAGTCGCGGCCGCTGGAGTTCGAAAGCTCGGCCGACGTGGCCACGGAACTTGTCGAGTGGCCGGCCAACCAGATCGTCAAGTGCCTTGTCTTCTATCACCCCGACGACGAGGTCGAACTGCGCGAGCGCCAGGAGCGGCAGTTGCTGCGGCTGTTCGACGCCTGTCGCAAGACACGCCACGAACTGCTGCTCGAGCTGATCCTGCCGCCCGGCATGCAGAGCGACAGTCGCACCGTGGCGCGCGGCGTGCGCCGGCTCTACGACCTGGGCATCCGTCCCGACTGGTGGAAGCTGGAACCCCTGACCGATCCGGCCGCCTGGCGCGAGATCGAGATCGCCATCCGTGAGAACGACCCGCTCTGCCGGGGCGTGGTGCTGCTGGGGCTGTCGGCGCCGGAGTCCGAGCTGGTCGCCTCGTTCGAGGTCGTCGCGCCGTTCCCGATCGTGAAGGGCTTCGCCGTGGGGCGGACGATCTTCTACGATGTGGCTCGCGATTGGCTGGCCGGCCGCATCGACGACGAAGCGGCCGTCGCCGCCCTGGTGAGCAAGTTCAAGGTGCTGGTGGACGCCTGGAAGCGTCTGCGGAGCGCCGCCGAGAAAGCCGCGTAATGGCCGTGATCCGTCTTACCGCCGCCCAGGCGACCGTCCGTTGGCTCTCGCAGCAGTATGTCGAGACCGGCGAGGGCGTGCTTCCGTACTTCGCCGGGGTCTGGGCGATCTTCGGCCACGGCAATGTCGCCGGCCTTGGCGAGGCCCTGCACGGCGCGCGCGACGTGCTGCCGACCTGGCGCGCCCACAACGAGCAGGGCATGGCCCACGCCGCCATCGCCTTCGCCAAGCAGTCGCGGCGCGAGCGGGCCATGGTCTGCACCACCTCGATCGGGCCGGGCGCGACCAACATGGTCACCGCCGCCGCCCTGGCGCATGTGAACCGCCTGCCGGTGCTGTTCCTGCCCGGCGACGTCTACGCCAGCCGCCGGCCCGATCCCGTCCTCCAGCAGATCGAGGACTTCGGCGACGCCACGGTCAGCGCCAACGACTGCTTCCGGCCGGTCTCGCGCTATTTCGACCGCATCACGCGCCCCGAGCAGATCCTCGACGCCCTGCCGCGCGCCCTGGCGACCATGCTCGACCCGGCCACCTGCGGCCCCGCGACCCTGGCCTTCTGCCAGGACGTCCAGGCCGAGGCCTTCGACTATCCGGAAGCCTTCTTCGCCCGCAGGGTCTGGCGCATCCGCGCGCCGCGTCCTGATCCGCGCGAGCTTGCTGACCTCGTCGCCCTCATCAAGGCCGCCAAGCGACCCTTGATCGTAGCCGGCGGCGGCGTGCTCTACGCCCGCGCCGAAACCGCTCTGGCCGACCTCGTCTCCGCCGCTGGCCTGCCGGTCGCCGAGACGCAGGGCGGGAAGGGGAGCCTGGCCTGGGATCATGCCCTGAACCTCGGCGCGATCGGCGTCACCGGCACGAGCGCCGCCGTCGCCGCCGCCGAGAAGGCCGACCTCGTCATCGGGATCGGCACGCGCCTGCAGGACTTTACCAGCGGCTCCCGCGCCCTGTTCGGGGCCGAAGGTCGCAAGCTGGTGCAGGTCAACGTCGCCCCGCACGACGCTCACAAGCACGGCGCGGTCAGCGTCGTTGGTGACGCCAAGGCGGTGGTCGAAGTGCTCGCGCAAGCCTTGGACGGCTGGCGCGCGCCGGACGCCTGGACCGCCGAAGCGACCGGCGGGGTCGCCGGCTGGAACGCGATCTTCGACGCCGCGACGGCGTCCGACGACCGGCCGCTGCCGACCGACGCCCAGGTGCTGGGCGCGGTGTGGCGGGCCTCGTCCGACGACAGCGTCGTGGTCTGCGCCGCCGGCGGCCTGCCGGGCGAGCTGCACAAGCTGTGGCGCACCCGCCGGCCCGGCGGCTACCACGTCGAATACGGCTTCTCGTGCATGGGTTACGAGATCGCCGGCGCCGTCGGCGTGAAGATGGCCGCGCCGGACCGCGAGGTCCACGTGATGGTCGGTGACGGCAGCTACCTGATGCTCAATTCCGAGCTCGCCACCTCGGTGATGCTGGGCGCCAAGCTGATCGTCACCGTGCTCGACAACCGCGGCTTCGGCTGCATCAACCGCCTGCAAGCGGCCACCGGCGGGGCGGCGTTCAACAACCTGCTGGCCGACACGGTCCACGAGACCCTGCCCGACATCGACTTCGCCGCCCATGCCAAGAGCCTCGGCGCGCGGTCGGAGAAGGTGGCCAGCCTGGCCGAACTGGAAGCCGCGCTGCAACGCGCCAAGGCCAGCGACCGGACCTATGTCGTGGTCATCGACACCGATCCGGCGCCCACTACGCCGGGCGGCGCCTGGTGGGATGTGGCGGTGCCCGAGGTCTCGGTGCGCCCGGCCGTCAACGCGGCCCGCGCCGACTACGAAGACAAGATCAAGCAGCAGCGTACAGGGGACTGACCCATGACCATCCGTTTCGGCGTGAGCCCCATCGCCTGGATCAACGACGACATGCCCGAACTGGGCGGCGACACCCCGCTGGAAAGCGTGCTGGCCGACTGCCAGGCCATCGGCTTCTCCGGCGTCGAACTGGGCGGTGTCTTCCCGCGCGACCCCGAGGTGCTGAAGCCGCTGCTCGACCGCTACGGCCTCGACCTCGTCGGCGGCTGGTACAGCGGCAACTTGCTGGTGCAATCCGCCGAGGACGAGATCGCTGCGCTGCAACCGCACCTGTCGCTGCTGAAGGCGATGGGCTGCACCGTCTTCGTCCACGCCGAGACCAGCAACGCCATCCACGGCGACCGCTCCCAGGCCCTATCGGCCACGCCGCGCCTCGACGCCGAGGGCTGGAAGGAATTCGGCGCGCGCCTCACGCAGGTGGCCGACTACATCCAGGCCCAGGGCCTGAAGTTCGCCTACCACCATCACCTCGGCACCGTCGTCGAGCGGCCCGAGGACCTTGACGCCTTCCTGGCCAACACCGGTCCTTCGGTGGGCCTGACCGTCGACACCGGCCACGCGGCTCTGGGCGGCCTCGATCCCGTCTCGATCATCCGCAGCCATCCCGAGCGCGTCGCCCACGTCCACTGCAAGGACATTCGGGGCGAGGTGTTCAGCAAGGTGATCTCGCAGGACGGCGGCAGCTTCCTCGAAGGCGTGCTGGCCGGCATGTTCACTGTGCCTGGCGACGGCTCGCTCGACTACGCCGCCGTCATGCAGGCTCTCGCTGAAATCGGCTATTCCGGCTGGATCATCGTCGAGGCCGAGCAGGATCCGGCCATCGCCAATCCCCGTCAGTACGGGGAGATCGGCCTGGCGACCCTGAAACGTGAAGCGGCTTCGGCGGGCTTGAGGGCCGCGTGATGAGCAGGCTGCTCGTCCGCCCCCACGCGCCCGACGCCGACGGCTCGGTGCTCGAGGTCACGCCGCAAAGCGCCGGCTGGAGCTATGTCGGCTTCCGGGTGATCAAGCTGGCCGCTGGCGAGACCTTCGACGGTGTCGAGCCCGACCGCGAAACCTGTGTGGTGATCATGAGCGGGGCCGCCGAGGTCAGCGCCGAGGGTGTCGCGTTCGGCAGCATCGGCGGCCGCGCCAGCGTGTTCGAGGACAAGGCCCCTGGCGCGGTCTATGTCCCCGCCGGCGCCGCCTACGCGGTCGTCGCCGTCACCGAGGTCGAATTGGCCCTGTGCACCGCTCCCGGTAAGCCCGGCGGCCAGGCCCGGCGGATCGCCGAGACCGACATGCCGCGCGAGGTGCGGGGGCAGGGGACCAATGTCCGCCACGTCCGCAACATCCTGCCCGAGACGGCGCCGGCCGACGGCCTGCTGGTGGTCGAGGTGATCACGCCCGGCGGCCACTGGTCCAGCTATCCGCCGCACAAGCACGACACCGCCAGCGAAGGCGAGGAGACGGCGCTGGAGGAGACCTACTATCACCGCCTGAACCCGCCGCAGGGCTTCGCCTTCCAGCGCGTCTACACCGACGACCGCAGCCTGGATGAGACGGTCTGCGTACAGGACGGCGACGTGGTCATGGTGCCGCGCGGCTATCACCCGGTCGGGACCCCGCACGGCTACGACCTCTATTATCTCAACGTCATGGCCGGCTCGCACCGGAAGTGGATCTTCCGCAACGACCCGGCCCACGACTGGATCGTGCGCAAGCCATGATCCTCGGCGACATCGACAAGGAGCGCGTCATGCGCAGCATTTCCCACTTCGTCGGCGGCCGCGCCGTCGAGGGCGCGTCCGGCCGTTTCGGCGAGGTCTTCGATCCCAATACCGGCAAGGTGCAGGCCCGCGTCGCCCTGGCCTCGGCCGAAGAGCTGAACGCCGCCATCGCCGACGCCAAGGCCGCCCAGCCGGCCTGGGCCGCGACCAATCCCCAGCGCCGCGCCCGGGTGATGTTCGAGTTCAAGCGCCTGCTGGAAATCCATATGGAGGAACTGGCTCACCTGCTGTCGGCCGAGCATGGCAAGGTCATCGCCGACAGCAAGGGCGACATTCAGCGCGGCCTGGAAGTCATTGAGTTCGCCTGCGGAATCCCTCACCTGCTGAAGGGCGAGTATACGCAAGGCGCCGGCCCCGGCATCGACGTCTATTCCATGCGTCAGCCGCTGGGCGTGGTCGCGGGCATCACCCCGTTCAACTTCCCGGCCATGATCCCGATGTGGATGTTCGGCCCGGCCATCGCCTGCGGCAACGCCTTCATCCTCAAGCCGTCCGAGCGCGATCCGTCGGTGCCGGTGCGCCTGGCCGAACTGATGATCAAGGCCGGTCTGCCGCCGGGTATTCTCAACGTCATCCAGGGCGACAAGGACTGCGTCGAGGGCATCCTCGACCATCCGGACATCAAGGCCGTCAGCTTCGTGGGCAGTTCCGACATCGCCCAGTCGGTGTTCCACCGCGCCGGCGCAGCCGGCAAGCGGGTCCAGGCCATGGGCGGCGCCAAGAACCACGGGGTCGTGCTGCCCGACGCCGATCTCGACCAGGCCACCGCCGACATCATCGGCGCGGCCTACGGCTCGGCCGGCGAGCGCTGCATGGCCCTGCCGGTGGTCGTGCCGGTCGGCGAGAAGACCGCCGTCGCCCTGCGCGAGAAGCTGGTGGCCGCGATCGGCTCCCTGCGGGTCGGCGTCAGCACCGACAAGGACGCCCACTACGGCCCGGTCGTCAGCGCCGCCCACAAGGCGCGGATCGAGAGCTACATCCAGCTGGGCGTCGAGGAGGGCGCCGAACTGGTCGTCGATGGTCGCGGGTTCGCCCTGCAAGGCCACGAAGACGGCTTCTTCGTCGGCCCGACCCTGTTCGACCACGTCAAGCCGACCAGCCGCTCCTATCAGGACGAGATCTTCGGCCCGGTGCTGCAGATGGTCCGCGCCGAGAGCCTTGAGGAGGGGATCCAGCTCGCCTCGCGCCACCAGTACGGCAACGGCGTGGCCATCTTCACCCGCAACGGCGACGCCGCGCGCGAGTTCGCCGATCAGGTCGAGGTCGGCATGGTCGGCATCAACGTGCCGATCCCGGTGCCGGTGGCCTATCACAGCTTCGGCGGCTGGAAGCGCTCGGGCTTTGGCGACCTCAACCAGTACGGCCTGGACGGCGTGCGCTTCTACACCCGCACCAAGACCGTCACCCAGCGCTGGCCCAAGGGCGGCGCGGTGCTCGACCAGAGCTTCGTCATCCCGACGATGCGGTGATCTCGGATTAGCGTTCCTGACCCTTCTCTCCGAACATCCCCGCCTTCGCGGAGATGTTCGGAGAAGAGGAGCGGCTATCGACGCGGCGGCTGTAGCCGGAACTTCACTGGCGCGTCGCGATCGACCGTCAGACGGTCGCCCACGACCTTCAGCTCCGCGACCTGGATGACCGTCCTCTGCTTCCAGTAGGGATCGTCCTTCGCTTCCGGCTCGGCGCCCTGGTGCACGAAGTAGTAGATGAAGGCGCGCCCGCCGCTGACCACGACGTCTGGATGCTGGCCGATGCCGCGATCGGTCGGCTGCACGCCTGGCGCCTGCAGCAGCCGCTCGGCCTGCTCGGTCCAGTGCAGCCCGTCCTTGGACTGCAGCACCAGCAGGCCCTTCCAGACGTCGGCGATCAGCCACCAGCGCCCCTTGAAGCGAAAGACCTTGGGTCCCTCGGCCGCGCCCTTGGTGATGTCGCCTTCCGGCGTGGGCGTCCAGGTCTTCAGGTCCTGGCTGTCGACGGCCTTGAGGTGGGTCTTGGGCCGGGAGTCCCGATAATACAGGCGATAGCGGTCCTTCAGCCGCACGACCGAGGCGTCGATGACCAGGTCGGAGCCCAGGTCGAGTGTCTCGCCGCAGGTCCAGTCGGAAAGGTCGGCGCTGGTCAGGTGCACGATCTTCGTCGTCGCGCCGGGCTCGCCCCAGCGGTGGTGAACGCCGGGAACGATGGTGAGCCACAGGTGGTAGACGCCTTGCTCGTGGAACAGCTCTGGCGCCCACAGGGTCACGCCCGTGCAGGCCTGCGGGAAGGTCGCGGTTCCCTTGTATCGCCAGGTCACGCCATCCGCGGAGGTCGCGACGCCGATCGGGGTGGCGTGCACCCAGGCGACGTCCGCCGGGTCGGGCAGGCGCAGGGTGGCCCGCCGGTTGGTGTAGAACATCGTCCACAGATGCGCCGCGCGGTCCCAGACGATCGACACGTCGGCCGCCCCGTCCAGCACCGGATCCCGGTAAAGCGGCTTGGGCGCCGTCTGCGCCGCCGCCAGGCTGGGAGCCATCAGACCCAGGAACAGGGCGGCGGTCAGCGCTCGGTACGGACGTCGCGCCTTGCCCGTCACGGCGCTTTCTTCCCGGGGCGCACTTCCACGATCGCGCCGTCGGGACCGTAGGTCAGCGGCTCGATGGCGATCGAGCGGCGGTGGTCGCCGCCGCCGGGCAGCAGGTTGTCGTGATAGAAGAACCAGGTCCTGCCCTTGTCCTGCAGGATGGCCTGGTGGTTGGTCGAGATCTTCAGGTAGTCGAAGATCACGCCGCGATAGGCGTAGGGGCCCAGCGGCGTCTTCGACGTCGCGTAGACGATCTGGCCCGGCCAGCCGGTCGAGAAGCTGAAATAGTAGAGGCCCTTGCGCTTGTGCAGGAACGGAGCCTCTCCGTACTTCTTCTTCGGATCGTCGGTCGGGAAGCCGGTGACGGCGATGTCCTGGATCGGCCCGGCCAGGCTCTTCATGTCCTTGCTCAGCTTGACGATCTTCGGCACGCGGGTGCCAAACAGCATGTAGGCTTGGCCGTCGTCGTCGATCAGCACCTGCGGGTCGATCGGCTCGGCGCCGGCGTTGGCGTCGCGGGCCTTGTCGACCAGCGGCGCGCCGATGGCGTCGACGAACGGACCCTCCGGACGGTCGGCCACCGCCACCCCGATCTTGTCCCCGCCGACGGGGGCGTAGAAGTAGTACTTGCCGTCGCGATAGGCCGCTTCGGGCGCCCAGGCCTTGGCGTCGGGCTTGGCCCACTTGAACACCGTGACCCCCAGGAACGCGCCGCCGTCCTTCCAGGTCTTGAGGTCCTTGGAGGTGTAGAGCCGCCAGGTCGTGGAGTCCCAGTACTTGCCCGAGTTGGAGGCGTCGTCGGTGGCGTAGAGGTAGTAGCCGCCCTTGAAGGCGTGCGGCGACGGGTCGGCGTTGAAGCGCGGGCTGATCGGTTCGCCGGCCAGGGCGGCGCTGGCGAGCGCCGATCCGGCCAGCAGGACGGCGAGCGAGAGGGCGAGACGCTTCATGGGGAACTCCTTGGACTCGCCGGCTTCGGCAATCGAGGCGATGGTCATGCGGACGGCTATTGCGGCGGCGTGGCTTCGGCGGGGTGGGCCTTGTCGGGCGTCGTCCCGTCGCCGCTGAACGGCTCGAGGCGGAAGCTGACCCGGGTGGGCTCTAGCCGCGTGCGGTACTTCATGTGCGGCAGGCCAAAGCCGTTCCAGGTGGTGTCGCCGCCAATGCCCCACTGGGCGGCGTCGATCAGCAGGGTCCCGTCGCCGTGGGGCACGATGTCGGTGGATTTCCAGGTCCCTGGCGGACGGCGATAGAGGTCCTCGTAGGGGAAGGCGAGGGCGGTCATCATCGCGGGCTTGTCGGCCTCGACGCGCAAGCCCTGAGCGGCTCCGCCAGACAGTTCCAGCCAGCGGACGTCGATCTTGTTGCCGGTGTCCTGGGGCCGCATGTAATCGTGGTTCTGCTCGGCCACCGCTCCGCGCCACAAGCCGATAGGGGCCGAGGTGTAGCGGTCGACATAGGTTTCGTGCGGGCCGCGGCCGTACCATTCGACGGTCTTGAGGCTTGAGGGGACCGTGAACCACAGGCCCACGCGCACCGGGGGCGGCAGGTCGTCTTTCAGCGGCGTCAGGTCGCCGGTCACGGCCACCGTGCCGTCGCCTGCCATGGCGTAGGTGGTGACGAACTTCCCCGCGCCCGCGCCCAGTCCATAGGTCACGACCACTTCGGCTCCGTCGGCGGTGGCGCGCGTGGTCACCGAGCGTAGCTGGCGCTGCTGGGTCATCACCTGCCAGGGGCGTTGCTGGGCCGACAGGCCGGTGCCGGCGTCGTTGTCGGTTTCGGCCCGGAAGAAGTTGGGTTGGCCGCCCTTGGCCAGGACGACGCCGTCCTTGCTGTAGGCGGCAACGAGGCCCGTGGCGCGATCGATCTTCAGCGTGGCGCCGGCCGCCGAAAGGGTGACGGCGTCCTTGCCGTCCGCGAGCGCCACCGCGCCCGAACGGGCGATGGCCGGCTTGGTCGTGGCGGAGACCGCGAACTGTTCCCAGCCGACCACGAAGCCGGCCGGGGTCATCGGCACGGCGCCCGCCTTGGCCTTGGCGCGGACGGTGACGAGATATTCCACGCCCGGCTTGGGCGCGATCGCCGGCAGCGGCAGGGTGATAGTCTCCACCCCGCGCGCCTTGGTGGTCAGGGCGGGCAGGGCGCCCGATGCGACCTCGATGCCATCGCCCTCCAGCACCCACTCGAAGTCGAAGCCCGACAGGTCGCGGAAGTCGTGGCGGTTGGTCACTGTCAGCTTGCCGGTCGCCGGATCAAAGCCGCCGAACTGGATCGGCGAGAGCACCTTGCGCACTTCGTAGAACTGGGGATTGGGCGTGCGGTCCGGCTGGATCACGCCGTCGCCGAACTCGATCTCGCCGCCGGGATTGGGTCCGTACTCGCCGCCGTCGCCCCAATAGCGGCGACCGTCCTTGGTGTAACGGTACATCGACTGGTCCACCCAGTCCCAGATGAAGCCGCCCTGCAGCTTGTCGTACCTGTAAATGGTGTCCCAGTAGTCCTTCAGATTGCCGCCAGAATTGCCCTGCATGTGGGCGTATTCGCACTGGATCATCGGCTGGGTGCGGGTGGGATCGGTCGCCCAGTCCACCATCTTGGTCACGTCGTCGTACATCGGGGCGTAGATGTCGACATAGGTGTTGGGCACGTGCTCCCAGGGGCGGGCGCCCCAGCCGAGGTAGGAGATCAGGCGGCTGGGATCGCGCTTGCGGGCGGCCGCCGCGGCCTTCTCGAAGTTCTGGCCGACGCCGGCCTCGTTGCCCAGCGACCAGAAGATCACCGACGGGTGGTTCTTGTCGCGCTCGACCATGTTGATCACCCGATCGACATGGGCCTGTTCCCAGGCCGGATCGAAGCCGATCTGGCGCTTGGCCCGCTGGTCCGGATCGGCGTTGCCCCAGCCCATATAGGCGTGGCTCTCGATATTGGCCTCGTCCATGACGTAGAGGCCGTACTCGTCGGCGAGGGCGTACCAGAGCTCGGCGTTGGGATAGTGAGCCGTGCGCACCGCGTTGATGTTGGCCTTCTTCATCAACTCGATGTCGCGGCGCATCGAGGCTTCGGAGATGACGTGGAAGGTCTCCGGGTCGTGCTCGTGGCGATTGACGCCGCGGATGACGATCGGTCGGCCGTTGACCGCCACCTTGCCGTCCTTGATCTCGACGGTGCGGAAGCCGATGCGCTGGGGCGTGGCCTGGACGACCTCGCCCTTGGCGTCGATCAGCTCGACCAGCAGGGTGTAGAGGTTCGGGGTTTCGGCGGTCCATTGGCGGACGCCGGGGACCGTGGCGTTCAGCGAGACGGTGCGGGCGGCGCCGGCGGCGACCTTGGTCTCGGTCTTCAGCACCTCGCGGTCGCCGTCGAGCAGGGTCATCCGCGCGGTGAGCGGGGCCTTGCGGGCGGTCAGGGAGAGCTCGGTGCTCAGCATCCCGTCGCGATAGGCCTTGTCGAGGCCGGCGTGGACGAAGACGTCGGCGGTGCGGGCTTGCGGCACGGCCTTCAGATAGACCGAGCGCTCGATGCCCGAGACCCGCCAGAAGTCCTGGTCCTCCAGGTAGGAGCCGTCGGCCCAGCGGTGGACCTGGATGGCGACGAGGTTGGTCCCCGGCTTGACCCACTTCGTCACGTCGAACTCGGCCGGCAGCTTGGAGTCCTCGTAGTAGCCGACCTCCTGGCCGTTGACCCAGACGCGGTAGGCCGCGCCGGCCGCGCCGATGTGCAGGATGACGTCTTGGCCGCTCCAGCCGGCCGGAACCTCGAAGGTGCGGCGGTAGGAACCCACGGGGTTGGTCGCGTGCGGGATCAGCGGGCGGTTGGCGGGGAACGGATAGGTGATGTTGTTGTAGCGGGCCTGGTCGTAGCCTTCGGCCTGCCACATGGCGGGGACCTTGATGCTCTTCCAACTGGAGGCGTCGTAGTCCGACTTTTCGAAGCCGTTGGGCACATCGTCGGACGACGGGCTGAAGTGGAAGGCCCACTGGCCGTCGAGGCTGAGGTAGCGGGCCGACCTGGTCATGTCGCCGGCCAGGGCGGCGGCTCTGCTTTCGAACGGGAAGTGGCTGGCGCTGGCGGGCATCTTGCCGCGGGCGTTGACGGCTGGGTTCTCCCAGTCGGGACGAGAGGCGTCCACCTGCACCGGATCGACTCGGGGCGCTTCCTCCGCCTGGGCGGCGAGGCCGATCGCCAGCCAGGCCGCGCCCGCCATCATGCTTGCCTTCATTACACTCACTCCCTGACCCGAGCCTCGTTCAGCCCGCGTCGCTTTTCCAGTCCGGCTGCGCTCAACGCTCAGGTGAGGCGCTGTCACCGCTGGTTGCGACCTATCTATTTTGGCCTGACCAATTTGCAATTCCGAAAAATATTTTCTAGATTGTCTCGGGAAAATAATATACAAATCAATTTAACAATACGAAAAAAGCCAGCGATATCAAACTGATCGTCGTTGGTTTACGGGCGCGGCGCCGTGTGGGTTCTATCTCCACATTGCCCTGGCCAATCGCAAGATTGCTGGGACCGGTACCGCGAGAGGGGTTGGCTGAAAAGCTGTCACGCAAGACGGCGGGCCATAACGAGGAGGGAACGAAATTGAAGTCCAAGATCAGCTCGATGCGCGTCCTGAAGATCGCGCTTCTGTCAGCCACCGTCATGGGCGGCCTGCCGGCGCTCGCCATGGCCCAGGAAGCCGCCGCGACCCAGAACGACACGGTCGACACCGTCGTCGTCACGGGTTTCAAGAAAAGCTACGCCGACGCCGTTCGCACCAAGAAGAACGCCGTTGAAATCACCGACGGCATCTCGTCCGACGGCCTGGGCCGCTTCCCCGACCTGAACGTCGGCGAGGCCCTGCAGCGTATTCCTGGCGTCCAGATCAACCGCGAGGCCGAAGGCCGCGACGCCACCATCAACCTGCGCGGCATGCCCGGCGAATACGCCCGCAACACGCTGAACGGCCAGTCGTTCGCCGGCCCGGCGCTGCTGCGTGACAACCAGGGCTCGCCGCTGGGCGCGTTCAACTCCGACATCTTCTCGGCCTTCGTGATCCAGAAGTCGCCGATGGCCAACACCGTCTCGGGCGGCCTCTCGGGCAATGTCGACCTGCAGATCGCGCCGGCGCTGTCGCGCAAGGACGGCGGCTTCATGAAGGCGTCCTACGAGTACAACACTCTGGGCAGCCTGGGCGCGCCGGCCGCGACCATCGGCTACAACAAGCACCTCACCGACGATCTCGCGGTGTTCGGCACCCTGGCCTACAAGAAAGAGAACTTCCGCCGCGATACGATCCGTCTCAACAGCTACGACTATCTGACGTCGGCGATGACGGGCCTGACGGCCAGCCAGTTCAACGCCACCTACGGCCAGTACTATTCGCCCACGGCCTGCGCGACCAGCGCGACGTCCTACTGCCGCTCGCTGGCCCAGGCGCTTGGTCTGTCGCAATCGGCGGCCTCGGCCTACATCAACAGCAACACCGGCTCGACCAGCAGCAACGGCGTCTGGGCCAACACCCAGATCCGTCAGTACACCCGCATGAACGTGGGCGAGGTCTGGTCGGGTACGGCCGGCGTCGAGTGGCGTCCCAACGACGACACCAAGATCGGCCTGATCGGCTTCAAGACCGATCGCAACCTGCCCGACACCGTCCAGTACTTCCTGATCAACACCGTCCTGCCGTCGTCCACGGCCGGCGCGGGCACGGTGATCACGCCGACGGGCACGCCGGTGAAGACCAACGACGGCCGCTATCTGTACCAGAGCTACACGTTCGCCAACATGAACGCGCTGTCCTCGACCCGTCTGTATTCGCAGCGCCAGAAGTCGGACGGCCTGCTGGGCACCTTCGACTGGAAGAACGAGGACTGGCGCGTCGCCGCCGCCCTGACCCTGTCGTCGGGCTACAACGCCTCGGTCGAGACCGAGGTCGACGTCGCCAACTACACCCGCGCGGGCGGCAACGGCGTCACCGGTTCACTGACCACCGGCCTCGATGACATCGGCAATTTCATCTACAGCACCTCGCCCAACCCGCAGAACTCGATCACCACCGGCCAGACCTGGACCTGGGGCGGAACCTCCGACCCGACGTCGTTCTACAACAACGGCGCCAAGGCCAACTCGACCAACCAGATCCAGATCCAGGGCACCGAGAGCTTCGCCGAGAACGAGCTGAACAGCGCGGCGTTCGACGTCGAGCGCTTCACCCAGCTGGGCCCGATCAAGAGCATCCAGGGCGGCGTGCGCCTGGAGCGCGAGAAGTATGTGTCGACCGGCTACCGTGTCTACGCCTACGGCGCGCAGCTGCAGAACATCACCTCGAGCATGATGATCACGTCGCCCTTCGTCGACGACTTCATGGGCGGCGAGGGCGGCAGCTACAATCGCAACTGGCAGGTGCTGAACATCCGCGAGTTCCTGAACGCCGTCCGTCCGGTCACCGCCTATCAGAGCGGCGGCCTGTCGAGCCAAGGCTTCAACATCCAGTACGCCGACAGCAGCTACTACGATAAGAACTTCACCAACGAGAACGATATCAATCAGTTCTACATCCAGGCGAAGTACGACACCGAGATCTTCGGTCACGGCCTGCGCGGCAACTTCGGCGGCCGCTACGAAGACACCAAGAACACCATCACGACCTTGGACCGCACGACCGCGCCGACCGACTCGATCGGCTCGTCCACGGCCTTCAAGACCGAGAAGTACGTCAACAAGTACGACTACTTCCTGCCGTCGGCGATCTTCGTGGCCGACGTCACCGACGACCTGATCCTGCGCGGCGCCTACTACAAGACCTACGTCCGCCCGCACCCGCGCCAGTACTCGCCGTCGACCAAGGTCAGCCCGACCCAGATCCTCAACACCAGCCTGACCTCCGGTTCGGTCAACGTCTACGACGTCTCGGTGCAGATCGGTAACAACAAGCTGAAGCCCTATCTGGCCGAGTCCTTCGACCTGTCGCTGGAGTGGTACAACCGCCCCAACGGCCTGGTTTCGCTGGCCTATTTCCGCAAGAACATCACCGGCCGCATCGCCTCGACCTCCGACCCGGCGCTGCTGTGCCCGGCCGACGGATCGACCTGGGGCTTCGGCGCCCTGTCGTGGGACGGCACCTACTGCACGGCCACCGCGCTCAGCAGCACGACCAAGCAGGTGCACGTTAACGCCAGCGGCGCCTACAACCTCGACAAGCCGACCACCGTCGAGGGCGTCGAGTTCAACATCCAGCAGAACCTCGATTTCCTGCCGGGCTTCTGGAAGAACTTCGGCGGCAGCTTCAACTACGCCTACACGACGTCGAAGAGCCCTTCGATCGCTCCGTTCCCGGGCATCTCCAAGCACAACGTCAACGTCATCGGGTACTACGAGACGCCGAAGTTCGGCGTGCGCATGGTCTACAACTATCGCTCGGCCTACGACCTGAACGCCAACGGCACCTACAGCGGCGGCTCGCGCTCGGTCAAACCGCGCGGCCAGCTGGACATGTCGGCGTCCTACAACGTCAACGACCAGCTCACCGTTTCGCTGGACGCCTACAACCTGACCGACGCGGTCCGCTTCGAATACGAGAACGACTACCAGGTCTCGCGTTGGGTCGACTACGACGGCCGCACCTTCACCCTGACGGCGCGCGCCACGTTCTAAAGTTCACTTCCCCCAGTGATGCACTCGATAGCCGGTCCCTCCGTGGACCGGCTATATTTTCTCCTTCTCGAGGCGCCTGCCGGGTGACTCGCGGAAGGCCCCAGACCGGAAGGATTTCGATGCCGGGACTTCGCGCTGGACTTTCGCCTCTCCTGGCCATGACCGCTCTTGCGGCCGCCCCGATCGCCCAGGCCGCCCCCGGCCAGTCCCTCTACAAGCTTCCCGCTCTCGAGGTCGGCCTCGGCAACGACAACGAAGGCGACACCATTCCCGGGCCGACCCTGCCCAACGGCTCGATCCATCCTTCGCCCGAGACGCCCAATCCCAGCAACGCCGGCTACAACGCCGCCGAGCCGATCAGCGGCTTCGCCCAACTGCATTCGCAAGGGTCGGGCGGGGTCACCACCTATGGCACGTTTCTGCTGTCGCCGCAGGTGGGCCGGGCGGAATTCGACGAGACCGCCCACTTGTCGCCCAAGGCCGACGAGGTCCTGGCGGCCGATGCTTATTCGGTGCGGCTGACCCGCTACGACACCAAGGTCGAAGCGACGCCGGCCCACTATTCGGCGATCTATCGCCTGACCTATCCCGACACCGACCAGGCTCAGCTGGTGTTCGACGTCACCCGCAAGGTCGGCGGCCTCGTCGCCTCGGACCAGGCCGACGTGAAGCTCTATCCGGCCGAGGGCAAGATCGTCGGCCACGTGAAGGCCAAGGGCTACTGGAACCCGGCTCTGATCGACATCTGGTTCGTCGCCAAGTTCGACCAGAAGCCCGTCGCCTGGGGCGTCTTCGACAAGGCCGAGCGCCGCGCGGGCGCGACCGAAGGCAAGACCGGTTCGGACGAGCGCCTGGGCGCCTGGCAGACTTTCAAGACGACCGCCGGCAAGCCGCTGCTGGTCAAGATCGCGGTGTCCTTCACCAGCGCGCAGACGGCCGAGGCCCTGCTGGACCGCGAGATCCCGGACTGGAGCTACGACCGTGTCCGCCAGCAGGCTCAGGCGGCCTGGAACGATCGGCTGGGCGAGATCGAGGTCTCGGGCCTCGACGAAGCGCAGACCCGCCGGTTCTACACGGCCTTCTACCACGCCTCGACCCACCCCCGGGACCGCAGCCTGGACCAGCCGGCCAAGGAACTGGGCCGCCCCAACTGGGACGACCACTACACCCTGTGGGACACCTACCGGACGCTGTTTCCGCTGATGTCGGTGCTGCGCCCCAGCGACTATGCGGCCAACATCAATTCGCTGATCCACACCTTCGACAAGTTCGGCGCGGCCGACACGGCCATCATCGGCGGCCAGAACTATCACGTGGGGCAGGGGGGCGACGAAGTCGACAACGTGCTGGGCGAGGCGGCCCTGCGCGGGGCTGCGGGCGTCAACTGGAACGACGCCTGGCGGCTGACCCACTTCAACGCCTTCGAGCGCCGTCGCCCGCGCTATCTGGAAAGCGGGTATTTCGGGGTCGGCGATCGCAGCCCCGAGCCGAACAACCAGCGCGCCAAGTCGGGCTCCTCGACCCTGGGCTTCGCGCTCAACGACTATTTCGCCGCTCAGGTCGCCGCCAAGGCCGGCCATGCCGACGAGGCGGGCGTACTGCTGAAGCGCTCGGCCAACTGGCGCAAGATCTGGAACCCGGAGACCACGAGCGACGGCTTCGCGGGCTTCCTGATGCCGCGCTATCCGGACGGAAAGTTCCAGGACATCGACCCCAAGCTCGGCTGGGACGGCAAGGTCCACAACAATGTCGGCTACTACGAGGGGACGGCCTGGATCTATTCCTACGGCGTGCTGCACGACCTGCCGGGGCTGATCGAGGCCATGGGTGGCCGGGGGCGCTTCAACGAGCGCCTGAACCACGCCCTCGACGCGGGCCTGATCGACATCACCAACGAGCCGTCCTTCGCCACGCCCTGGCTGTTCCATGCCCTGGGCCGGTCGGACCTGTCGTCCTATTGGTCGGGCGAGGTGTTCAAGCACTTCACCGCCACCGCCTATCCGGGCGACGAGGACGCCGGGGCGATGAGCTCCAACTACGTCTTCAACCGCTTGGGCCTGTTCCCCAAGCTCGGCAGCGATCTCTTCTATCTGCACGGCCCGCGCCATCCGCGCAGCGTGCTGCACCTGGAGGGCGGGCGGTCGCTGGAGGTCGTGGCGGAGGGCGCCGGGGCGGATCGTCCCTACATCGCCGCGGCCAGCCTGAACGGAAAGCCGCTGCCGGGCCCGTTCATCACTCAGGCGCAGGTGCTGGCCGGCGGCGTGCTGAGCTTCACCATGACCGACAAGCCCGGCCAGTGGGCCTATGACGGCGCGGTGCTGAGCAGCGAGGCCAGCGTCCCAGTCTTGGTCGACGGCAAGACCTCGACGACCTGGACCGCCTCGGCCGGCCAATCGGCGACGTTCATCCGTCCCGCGGCGGCCTGCCTGAAGGCCTACACCGTCAGCGTCGGCGCCAAGGCGGCGGATCCCACCGCCTGGCGGTTCAGCGGCTTCGACGGCAAGCGCTGGGTCAAGCTGGACGAGCGGCGCGGCGAGCGCTTCGAGCATCGCCACGCTACCCGCAGCTTCGATCTGAAGTCCGGCAAGGCCTATGCCCGCTATCGCCTGGAGCTGACCGCCGGCAAGGCCGTCGAGGTTTCCGAGGTCGAGTTGATCGCCGGAACAGGCTGCCGTTGAGGTTTGGCGCGTCGTCGCCGTCCTATCCAGTACAAGACCCGCCACGCGTAGGGAGGCCTGGGCCTATGAAGATGTCGAAGTCGATCTGGCGCGGCGCCCTGGCGCTCGTGCTGTGCCTCGGCGCCGTCCAGGCCGCCCAAGCCCAGAGACGCGGCGAGGCTGGCGCGATCTTCACCGACAGCCTTTCGCGTGGCGGCTTCGTGCTGGTCGAGACGGGCAGGGCGCCGACCATCGTGGTCGATCCCGCCGACGCCGCCGTCGTGCGCCACGCCGCCGGCGATCTGGCCGAAGACCTCAAGACCGTCACCGGCCAGCAAGCGGCCGTGTCGGAGGCTCCTTCGGGCAAGACGGCCATCCTGGTCGGCACCCTGGGCCACAGCAAAATCATCGACGCCCTGGTCGCGGCCAAGAAAATCAATGTCTCGCGGCTGTCGGGCGCCTGGGAAAGCTTCGTCATCGCCTCGGTCGACCGCCCGGCGCCCGGTGTCGACAAGGCCCTGGTGGTGGTCGGCAGCGACCGGCGCGGGACTGCCTTCGGTGTCTACGAGGTGGCCCAGGCCATGGGCGTGTCGCCCTGGGCCTGGTGGGCCGACGTCACGCCCGCCCATCGCGACAAGCTGTTCGTCGCCGCCGGCGTCCATCGCTTCGGCCCGCCGTCGGTCCGCTACCGCGGCGTCTTCGTCAACGACGAGGACTGGGGCCTCTATCCGTGGGCGGTGAAGACCTTCGATCCCGAGCGCGGCGACATCGGACCCAAGACCTATCGCCGGATCTTCACCCTGCTGCTGCGCCTGAAGGCCAACACCCTGTGGCCGGCGATGCACCACACGACCGCGCCGTTCAATTCCGATCCGGAGAACGCCAAGCTGGCCGAGGAGTACGGCATCGTCATGGGCTCGTCCCACGCCGAGGCCATGCTGCGCAATAATGTCGGCGAGTGGAAGGACGACCCCGCCAAGTTCAACTATGCGACCAATCCCGAGGGCGTGAAGGCCTATTGGGAAGAGCGCGCCAAGGCCAACGGCCCCTATGAGAGCCTCTGGACCCTGGGCATGCGCGGCATCCACGACACCGGCATGGTCGGCCCCAAGACCATGGAGGAGAAGGTCGCTCTGCTGGACAAGATCATCGCCGACCAGCGCGAGGTCCTGGCCAAGAACGTCCCGGGCGACGTCTCCAAGGTTCCGCAGATCTTCGTGCCCTACAAGGAGGTGCTGGAGATCTACCGCGCCGGGGTGAAGGTCCCCGACGACGTCACCATCGTCTGGCCCGACGACAATTTCGGCTACATCCGCCAGTTCCCCAGCGCCGAGGAAGCCGGCCGCAAGGGCGGAGCGGGGGTCTATTACCACCTGTCCTATCTGGGCTATCCGCTGGCCTACCTGTGGCTCAGCACGACCCCGCCGGCCCTGGTCCAGGAGGAGATGATCCACGCCTGGGACAAGGGCGCGCGCAGCGTCTGGATCGCCAATGTCGGCGACATCAAGCCGGCCGAGATCGGCGCCAGCCACTTCCTGGAGATGGCCTGGGACATCGACCGCTGGCGGGGCAAGACCCAGCGCCAGTTCCTGGCCGACTGGACCGGCCGGGCTTTCGGCTCAGCCCTCGGCGGCAAGGCGGCCGACCTGCTCGACGCCTATTACCGCCTGAACTTCGAGCGCCGGCCCGAGCATCTGGAGTGGCAGCCCCAGGCCGAGAATCGGCACCTGTCGAGCTACACCCCCGACGAGGTCAACGACCGCCTGCGCGCCTTCCGCAAGCTGGTCGCTGAAACCAAGACGGCGAGCGCCGACGTGCCGCCGTCGCTGGCCGACGCCTGGTTCGAGCTGGTCGAATTCCCGATCCGCGTCTCGGCGGCGGCCAACATGCGGTTCTTCGCGGCCGAGCGGTACAACGAGCTGGTCGACAAGCAGCAGGCCATGGCCCGCTCGGCCGGCGGCGCGGCCGTCGAGGCCCAGACCGAGATCACCGCCCTGACCGACAAGTTCAATAACCAGGTCGCCGGCGGCAAGTGGCGCTGGCTGATGCCGGAGGAGCCGGCCGACAGCCAGTGGCGGATCTACCGCGCCCGTCCGATCCCGACGCCGAGCCTTGGCCTCGTCTCCGATCCGGCGGCGTTCCTGGCCGTGGTCGATGGCAATGCGCCGGCCAATTCGCCGATTGTCGAGGCCGAGGCCTTCGCCGCCAACACCGGCTGGCGCCTGGTCGAGGGTGTTGGTCGCGGGCGCGGGGTGATGCTGGCCGATGCGCCCGGCGCGACCCTGACCCTGGCGGTCGATGTCTCCACCGCCGACGGCCGCCGCGTGCAACTGGGCGTCCTGCCGATCTTCCCCGATGGCCAGGCCCAGGACATCGCCTTCGACGTCAGCATCGACGGCGGTCCGGCCGAGCGCGTGACCCTGCCGCGCAAGGTTGGCTCGCCGGCCTGGGCCGAGGGCGTGCTCGACAACCTGCTGAAGCCTGTCGTCGGGCCGTCGTTGTCGCCGGGTCGGCATACGGTGGTGGTGACGGCGCGTGCTGGGCGTGTGGGTCTGGACCGGGTGCGTCTGGTCGTCCCCGAGCAGGTGGCGACGCACGAGAACCACTGAGGAAGAACGGCAAAATCAATCGTCATCCCGGAAAGCCCGCAGGGCTTATCCGGGACCCAGAGGGACTGGGCGCGGCGCATGGATCGGGCGCCCGAGCGGTCCGCCGGCGCCTTGCGGCGGCCCCTGGGTCCCGGCTCTACGCGCTTCGCGCTACGGCCGGGATGACGAGTTCAAATGCGAAGCCGGATGCCGCTCACAACCCGTTCGGCGGCGCGGTGAACGTCGTAGCCCAGGCCGAGGGCGCAGGGTCCATGGTCAGCTCCAGCACCCCGCCCTTGGCCAGCTCGTCGTGGGTGATCCAGGCGCGGTCGATCGGCTTACCGTTCAGCTTGGCCGCCGTCACGTAGCGGTTGGCTTCCGACGCCGCCGGAGCCGAGACCACGAAGGTCTTGCCGCCTTCCAGCGCGATGGCGCTGCGCGTGAACACCGGCGAGGCGATGTAGTAGTAGGGCTGGCCCGCGTTCGGATAGAGGCCGACGGCGTTCCAGACGTACCAGCTCGACATCGCGCCGGCGTCGTCATTGCCCGGCAGGCCCGTGCGGGTGGCGCGATAGTGCTTGGCCATCAGTTGGCGGGCGATCTCGGCCGTGCGGTCGGGCCGGCCGGCGTGGATGTAGAGGTAGGGGGCCAGGATGTCGGGCTCGTTGCCCTGCGAATAGTGGCCGTCGAACAGGTGGTCGAGCCAGGTCACGAACCCTTTGGCGCCGCCCGTCTTGGCCATCAGCCCGGCCACGTCCTGCGGGACATAGGTCGAGTACTGCAGGGCGTTGCCCTCGTAGAACACCGCGTCCCACCACGGTCCCGAACGGTCGGGATATTCGTAGGTGCAGCTGTAGTTCTCGACCCATTCGCCGTTGGGGTACCGGGGGCGCACGCAGCCGAGACTATCGTCCCAGATGTTCTTCCAGTTGCCCGAGCGCGCGATGTAGCGCTTGGCGTCCTCGGTCTTGCCCAGGGCCTTGGCCACCACGCCGATGGCGTAGTCGTCATAGGCGTATTCCAGGGTGCGCGAGGCCGAGCGCGTCTGCGTGAAGGGCACGTAGCCGAGCTTCAGATAGTCCTTCAGCACGCGGCCTTGCAGGAAGGGCTGGTCGCTGTCGATCTCGCCGTTCTTGCGCAGCGCCTCGTAGGCCAGGGGCAGGTCGAACCCACCCAGCTTCTTGACCACGGCGTCGGCCACCAGGATGTCGCCGTTCGAGCCGCCCTGGCTCATGCCGTTGGCCCCGGCGATGCGGGAGTCGGGCATCCAGCCGGTGTGCTTGTAGGTGTCGATCAGCGAACGGAGCATGTCGCGCTGGCGCTGCGGCTGGATCACCGTCATCAGCGGATGCAGCGTCCGGAAGGTGTCCCACAGGGTGTAGAAGTCTTCGTAGTGGGGCTCGTCGGACTTCCACCAGACATTCTCGCCGCTGAGGTCGTGCGGCATGGTGTGGGATCGGTAGAGGGCGGAATAGAAGATCCGCTGCTGCTCGTCGCTGCCGCCCTGCACCTGGATCTTGGCCAGGGCCTGGGCCCACTGGGCCTTGGCCGCCTCGTGATAGCCGTCGAAGTCCCAGCCGGGCATTTCCTCGGCCAGGTTGGCGCGGGCCTGGTCGGCGCTGACGAACGACACGGCCAGCTTCATCTGCACCTGGCGCTCGGTGGTGGTGTCGAAGGTCAGCCAGGCGCCCAGGCGGTTGGAGAACTCGCGCTCGGTGTCGTACTCGATCATCAGGCCCTGGCGGTTGGCTGTGCTCTTGACCTGCGAGCCGCCTTCGGCGCGGCCCTGGCCGGGCTTGGCCTCGAACCAGCCCTGGCCGGCCGTCCACGAGCCGAAGGCCTTGGCCGGGCGATCGACCACGGCGTGGAAATAGAGCGTGTAGGGCGTGGGGTTCCAGCCGCCCTCGACCGTGACCTCGCCGGCCAGCGTGTGGTCGTCGATCAGCTCCACCTTGGCCAGCCGCACCCGCTGGCCGCGCCCGCGCATGGCGACCACCGAACTGACGTCGAAGATCAGCTGGCTCTGCGCATTGGCCGGATAGGTCAGGCGCTGGAAGCCGACGCGGCGCGAGGCGGTCAACTCGACCTTGATCCGCTCGGCCTCGCTGTTGCCCAGGCCCACGGTGTAGTAGCCGGGCGAGGCCCGTTCGTCGGTCTTGCCGAAATGCAGGTGGTTCAGCTTCAGCGGCCCCACCGTGGGCGTGACCCGGAAGTTGCCGTACTTGCCCGAGCCGCCCGTGCCGCTGACATGGGTGTAGCTGAAGCCGATGATCGGGCTCTTGGAGTCGTAGCCGTTGGTGTCGGCGTTGGTGGTGTCGGGGCTTAGCGACACGAAGCCGAACGGCACGCCGGCGCCCGGCACGGTGTTGCCGCCGGTCACCCCGCCGCCGTCGACCCCGACGAAGGGATCGACCTTGCTTGTAAGATCAGGCGGCCCCGCCTGCGCGAGGGCCGCCAGCGGGGTCGAGATCATGACCGCGCCGAGCAGAAGGGCTCGAAAGGAACGCATCGTCGCCATCCTGGATACCGGCCGAGTCGAGTCAGGCCTTGTGGGTGCGGGCGTAGTGGTCGAAGGCGACGGCCGCGACAATGATCAAGCCGATCACCACCTGCTGGAAGTACGAGGTGACGTGCATGATGACCAGGCCGTTGGACAGGACGCCTATCAGCAAGGCGCCCAGGATGGTTCCGCCGACATTGCCCGAGCCGCCCGACAGGCTGGCGCCGCCGATCACCACCGAGGCGATGACTCGCAGCTCATAGCCGGTGCCGGCCACGGCCTCGGCCGAGCCCAGGCGCGCCGACAGCAGGAAGCCCGACAGGCCGGCCAGGGCGCCGATCACGGCGTAGACGCTGGTGACGACGAAATCGACATTGACGCCCGACAGCCGCGCGGCCTCGGCGTTGCCGCCCACCGCATAGACCTGGCGGCCATAGCGGGTGTAGCGCAGCACCACGTGGCCCACGGCCGCCACCAGGGCGAAGACCACGATCGGCACCGGCACGAACAGGATCTGGCCCGTGCCCCACCAGCGATAGGCCGCGTCGAAGCCCGAGATCGGGCCGCCGTCGTTGAGCAGCAGCGTCGCTCCGCGCCAGACGGTCATGCCGCCCAGGGTGACGATGAAGGCCGGCACGTGCAGCTTGGTCACCACCTTGCCGTGGACATAGCCCGCGATCAGGCCAACGGCGCTGGAGATCGCCAGGGCGACGAACCAGGCGGCCGGCGAGCCGCCGATCAGGTTCGTGACCACATAGGCCGCGGCGAGCGAGGCGCAGGCCAGCAGCGAGCCCACCGCCACGTCGATGCCGCCGATCAGGATCACATAGGTCATGCCGACCGCGATGATCCCGTAGATCGACACTTCGCTGAGGATGTTCAGCGCGTTGCGCAGCGTCAGGAAGCGCTCGTTGACCGTCCCGAACACGGCGATCAGCAGCAGCAGGAACAGGATCGTCCGGTGTTTGCGCGCGAAGGCCAGCAGGTCGAAGCGGCGGCCGGGCGGCGGCGCGGCGCGGTCGGCGGCCGGGTCGGGGGAGAGGGTGGGGGAGGCGGTCATTGCGGGCGGTGTTCCATTCCTGACGAGACCGGACGGGCGCCGGTCGCCATGTAGGCCATCAGGCCCTCTTCGGTGGCCGTTTCGGCCTCGAGATCGGCGACGACCGCGCCTTCGCGGAAGACGACGATGCGGTCGCTGACGGCCATGACCTCGGCCAGTTCCGAGGAGATGACGACGATCGCCACGCCTTGTGCGGCCAGATCGCACAGCACCTGATGCACCTCGGCCTTGGCGCCGATGTCGATGCCGCGGGTGGGCTCGTCGACGATCAGCACCCGCGGGGCCAGGGCCATGGAGCGGCCCAGCAGAACCTTCTGCTGGTTGCCGCCCGACAGCTTGCCGATCGCGGTCTCCTGGTCGGCCATCTTGATCCGCAGTTTCTGGCGATAGGTCTCGACGAGGTCGCGCTCGGCGCTCTCGTCGATCCACTGGCCCATGCGACTGAGGCCGCCCAGGCTGGGCAGGCTGAGATTGTGGCGGATCGAGTGGTCGAGGAAGCAGCCCTGCTGCTTGCGGTCCTCGGGCACCAGCATGACGCCGGCCTTGATGGCGTCGCGCGGGGACTTCAGCTTCAGCGGCTTGTCGTCCAGCTTGATCGAGCCGGACGCGATGGCGTCGGCGCCGAAGATCAGGCGGGCCAAGTCCGTACGGCCCGCGCCGACCAGGCCGGCCAGGCCTACGATCTCGCCGGCGCGCACCTCCAGCCGGATGTCCTTGAGATAGTTCGGCGCGGAGAGACGAGGACGGCGGGGGCTGACGCCTTCGACCTTCAGCACCACCGGCCCGGGCGGACCCTGGCGGACACGGCGGGTGAACTCGACATTGCGGCCGACCATCAGCCGGACCATGTCGGCCACCTCGACGTCGGCGACCTCGCCGCTGGCCACCCAGCGTCCGTCGCGCATGACGGTGTAGCGGTCGCACATGGCCTTCACCTCGGCCAAGCGGTGCGAGACGTAGATCACGCTGACGCCGCGGGCCTTCAGGCCGGCGATGATGGCGTGCAGGCGATCGACTTCGCGGCTGCTGAGCGCCGCCGTCGGCTCGTCCATGATGATCAGCCGGGCGTTCAGGGTCATCGCCTTGGCGATCTCGACCATCTGCTGCTCGGCCACCGTCAGGTGACGCACGACTTCGTTCGGATCGAGCGGCAGGCCCAGTTCGTCCAACAGGTCGCGGGCGTCGGCGCGTAACTTGCCCCAGTCGATCAGCCCCAGCCGCTTGGGCTCGCGGCCGAGATACATGTTCTCGGCGACGCTGAGCTCGGGGAAGAGGTTGAACTCCTGATAGATCGTGGCGATGCCCAGTTGCTGGCGACGCAGGGGCGCATCGCGCGGGTCCAGCGCATGGCTGTCGAAGGTCACGGTCCCCTCGTCGGCGGCGTGGGCGGCCGACAGGATCTTGATCAGGGTCGACTTGCCCGCGCCGTTCTCGCCGAGCAGGGCGTGAACCTCGCCCGCTCCGACGGCCAGCCGCACATGGTCGAGGGCCAGCACGCCGGGGAAGCGCTTGCTGACCTTGCTGACATCCAGGAGGGTCATGGCGACCTACTTGACCTCGGAGATGCGCGAGGCCTCGGTCAGGTTGGCGCTGGTGATCAGCACCGGGGTCAGGCTGACCGACTTGGGCGCGGCGCCGGTCTTGATCTTGTCGACGGCCTGACGAAGGGCGGTGCGGATCTGCTGGCCGGGGTTCTGCTCGACCGAGGCGACCATCTCGCCGGTCTTGATGCGGGCCAGAGCCTCGGGGATGGCGTCGAAGCCCAGCACCTTGATCTTGGCCGGGCCGAAGCCCGCGGCGCGCACGGCCTCCAGCGCGCCCATGGCCATGTCGTCGTTCAGGCACAGGATCACGTCGGGCGGGCTGTCGTGCATCGAGGTCAGCACGTTCTGGGTGACGGTCAGGGCCTGGTCGCGCTTGGAGTTGGCGGTCTGCTCGGTGACGATCTTGAAGGCCGCGCCGCCGGCCGCCAGGCCCTCGTGCACGCCCTTGACCCGCTCGATCGAGCTGGAGCTGCCGGGGTCGTTGGTGATCACCACCACGCGCGCGCCGGCCGGATAGGTCTTGACCACCCAGTCGGCCATGGCGCGGCCGCCGGCCACGTTGTCGGCGCCCACATGGGGCACGGGCGGCGTCGCGCCGGCGATATTGCGATCGACCGAGATCACCGCCACGCCCTGCTTGGCCAGTTCGTCGGCGGCGGTCGCCAGCGCCTTGGAGTCGGTCGGAGCGACGATCACCACCTTGGCGCCCTGCACGGCGGCGGCCTCGAGGTCGGCGATCTGCTTGGAGGAATTGTTCTGGGCGTCCATCACCTGGACCTTCACGCCCAGCTTGGTCGCCTCGTCTTCCAGTTCGCGGCGCATGGCCACGAAGAAGGGCTGGGAAAGGTCGTTGAAGCTGACCACCACCTCGGCGTCCTGCCCGCCGCGCGAGCAGGCCCCCAGCAATCCGCCGGCCGCCGCCGTCAGCCCGAGTCCGGCTGCCAGACCAAGGAGGCGCCGACGCGTCGTCTGGGGGCGGATCATGGCGTTTCTCTACTCGCTAATGGACTTGATTATCGGATGCTGAGCATCGCTTTCGTTGGCTGACACAAAAGTGGAAGGCATATTCCATGTCAAGGTCATCTGGGAAAGTGTGTTTCATTTTCGTGCGCGGCGGTGTAGTGGGTGACCGCTGTCGTCGAGGTAGGGTGCGCCACCGAGTCCGGAGGCTAGCCGACGTCGCACCGAAGATTCCGCAACGCCAGGCGCGCGGGCGAGCATGCCTGATCTGGCGTGAAATGGAACGGCCGAGATCGGCCGGTTCATGACGATCTGGGAACAACTGAACGGCGTCTCTTCCCTCTGAGACGCCGTTCCTTTTTCGTCCTGACTAAAGCCGCCTAGAGGCCGGCCGCCTGGCTCAGGGCGCGGCCCACGGCGTCGTAGTCGCCGTTGAAGTGGTGGTCGCCGGGCAGGCCGATCTTGCGCACCTGGGCGGGGAAGGTCGGACAGGCGTCGCCGTGCTCCTCGGAGCCATAGACGCAGACGATCTTCAGATCCTTCAGCGAGGCCAGGACCGGCGTGATCGGGTAGCTGTCCTTGGCGCCGACATCGAGCCAGTCGCCGGGGTGGAACTCCAGTTCGCCGGTGGAATCGGTTCCCAGCAGGGCGACGATGCGGACCTGACCGCGCAGGTCGGCCGGCAGGTGCTGGACGATGATCGGCAGGGCGTCGGCGCCGAAAGAATAGCCGGCGAGGATCACCTGCTTCTTGCCCCAGGCCGCTTGGTAGTGGCGGATCACGGCGGCCAGGTCGTCGGCCGCGGCCTGCGGCGTGCGCCGGCTCCAGAAGTAGCGCAGTGAGTCGTAGCCGACGACCGGCACGCCGGCCTTGACGAAGCCTTCGGCCAGGCCCCGGTCGATGCCCGCCCAGCCGCCGTCGCCGGAATAGAAGACCGCCAGGGTGTCGCCGTTCGAGGCCGTCGGCACCTCGACCAGTGGCAGGCCGGCCAGTCGGGCGGCGGAGGCCTGTGGCGCGGCGACGGCGACGGGGGCGATCGCGGCCAGGGCCTGCGGCAGGTCCGGCTCGACACGGCCTTGCGGCAGTGTGGCCGCGAAGGCGCGGGCCGGCGCCGCGTTCGGGCCGACGATGACGAACGGCGTGCTCAGCTTCGAGTTCGGGGCGTAGGTGAACCCGCCTTGCGGCGCCGCCGCATGGACCAGGCCGCCGTCGCCGGCGACCAGGGGGCGGGCGGTCGCGAGATCGGCGCGGAAGTCGAGACCGGCGCCGCCCTGGAAGATGCCGACGGGCGATTGCGCCAGCGTCCCATAGGCCAGCGCCGCGCCCGCGCCTTGTCCGATCAGGATCGGGCGATGATAGCCCGAAAACTTCAGGGTCTTCTGCGCGGCCTGGGCCAGTTCGGAGAAGTCGCCGGCCGGATAGAGCCCGTGGCTGCCGGCGGCTTGCTCGGCGGCGGGCAGGAAACGGCGCAGGTCCACACCGACCACGGTTGCGTCCTGCGTCGTCAGGCGACGGGCCAGGTCGGTGAGCTCGGGCCTCCATCCCGCCTTGTCGGAGATCAGAACCACGAACCGGCCAGGCTCGGCGGCCCGCCGATAGATCGTCACCGCGTCGAACGAGCCGAAGTGGAAGGGCGTCTCGGTCAGCGGACCCATCGGGACGGGCGGGGACGGGGGCGCGGCGACCGTCCCCGCGTCGGCGGTGGCGGCGAGGCGGCCGTGCAGGGCGACAAAGCCGCCGGCGCCCAGGATCAGGGCGGCGCCGGCGCCCAGCAGGATCTTGCGGATGGACATGGGGAGGCTCCCTCGGACATGACTGCGAGGGTGTTGTCCCAGGCCCGGCTGTCGTCTCCCTGCCGCCGACCTTACGGATTTGTGAGGGCGGGTGGTTCGCGGCCGATCAGGCGGGTGGCGTCGATCAGGGCGGGGGCCAGGCCCGACGGCGGGGCGGCCAGGTAGCGCGGCGTCCAGACCGGATCGAACTTGCTCTTGAACGCCCGTAGCCCCTCGAAGCCGTAATAGGCGCCGCCCCGGCGGGCGATCTGGCGGCCGACCTTGTGCCAGAAGGGCGCGAGGCGATGATCGACCAGGCCCGAAAGCGGGGCCATGCCGAGATTGAACCAGGCGAAACCCCGGGCCTTGGCCCACAGGATCAGCTCGACGAACAGGAAGTCCATGACGCCGCGCGGCGCATCGGCCACGTGGCGCATCAGGTCGATGGAGGCTTCGACCTCGCCGCCGGTCCAGATGTTTGCGAAGGCGACGATCTCGTCTCCCCGCCGAACCAGCGCGATCGGATCGTGGTGCAGCACCGCGGGGTCGAAGCGGCCTAGCGAGAAGCCCTTCTCGCGTCCGCCATGGTCGAGCAGCCAGGCGTCCGACACCGTCCGCAGTTGGCCGAGCAAGGCGTCGGCGATCGGCGGCTGGACGACCTCGAAGGTCAGGCCCTCGCGCTGGCCGCGCGCATGGCTCTGGCGCAGGTTTCGGCGTGCGCCGCCGGCCAGTTCGAAGTCGGCCAGGGGCACGCGGGCCTCTTCGCCCAGCTTGATGGCCGAGAGGCCAAGGTCGAGATAGTCGGTGATGCGCTCGCCGCTGGCGTGATAGGTGACCGGCCGGGCGTCTTGGCGATCAGCCAGTTCGCGGAACTTCCAGAGCAGGGCCTTGCCGGCCTCGCGGTCGCCCACGGGATCGCCGAGCATGATCAGGCTCGCGCCCTCGGCGCCGTACATCAGGAAGGCCGAGCCGTCCTCGGCGGCCAGGATCGCCTTGTCGCCGGTCAGGGCCAGGCGGGCGGTGGTGTCGGGCGAGGCCGCGACCAGCGGCCGGATCGCTTCCAGCGCCTCGCGCGGCGCCGGGCGGGCCTCGGCGTGCGGCAGGCGGGCCAGCCGCCAGATCCCGCCGGCGAAGATCAGCGCCCCCAGGAAGGCGATGCTGCGCATGAAGCGGGCGTGGTCGGCGTGATAGCCGAAGTGGGTCAGCAGTCGGGTCTCGAACGGCGCGCGCTCGTAGATCCAGGCCCCCAGGGCGATGGAGCCGACGAACACCGCCAGCACGCCCGTCGCCAGCCACGGCGCCAGGGCGTCGCGTTCGATCGCGCCACGCCGGGTGAACAGGCGTCCGGAGGCCAGCAGGGCCGCGGCCAGGGCGAGGGCGACGCAGGCCGGCGCGAAGTCCAGGCCCCGCAGCAGGGCGGTCGAGGCCGCGATCAGGGCGATCGGCATGGCCGCCAGCCGGGCGGTCTGCAGCCGCCGGAAGAGGCCCAGCGACAGCACCATCAGCGCCAGGCCCGTGGCCAGCGAGATCAGGTGGCTGGTCTCGACCACGATCAGCGGCACGACCGATTTCAGCAGGCCCAGGCGGTCGGTGGGGATGCGCCCGACGGCGATCAGCACCAGCGCGCCGCCCAGCACGAAGGAGACGGCGGCGATGGCGGTGGGGCCCGTCGCCCGCCAGGCGCGGCGCACGGCTAGGCCCGCGCCGCGTGCGCCCGACTCCAGGCTGAGCAGCAACCCGGCGGCCGCCAGCAGCGGACCGATATAGTAAAACAGGCGATAGCCGACGAAGGCGGCGGTCAGGGCCGCGCGGTCGAGGTTGGGCAACAGGGCCAGCATCGCGCCCTCGAACACGCCAACGCCGCCGGGCAGTCCCGAGAACAGGCCCGCCGCGGTCGAGACCGCATAGGCGCTGGCGAAGGCGGGAAAGGGCGGCGCGGCGTCGCCGACCAGCAGCCAGACCAGGGCCGAGGTCGCGATGTTGTCCGCAACGCCGATGACCAGCTGGGCCAGGCCCCAGGTCAGCGGCGGCAAGGTGAAGGCGCGGCCGAAGATCCGCAGGGGACCACGCTGGGTCGCGCAGGCGACGAGATAGGCGATAGGAAAGCTCAGCAGCAGAACGCCGACCGCGTGCGCCAGGCCTGGATGCAGATGCAGCGCCGCGAAGGTCGCCGCTGGCGCGGTCAGCAGGCTGACCCCCGCGAGGCTGGAGAGACCCAGGGCGAAGGAGACGGCGCAATAGAGCGTGGTGCGGGCCACCTTGCCGACGTCCGCGCCGTGTCGGCCGTAGAGCCTGGCCCGCACCGCCCCCGCCACGATCGGGGTCAGGCCGATGCTGTTGGCGAAGGCGTAGGCGATGAACGAGCCGGGCAGGCCCACGCGCAGCGGCACCTTGGCGCCGGCCCAGCGCAGCCCCAGCTGCTCATTGACCGCCAGGAGGCTGTAGCTGAGCGCGACCAGCCCGCCGGCCATGGCCAGCCGGGCCGCGCCCCAATCGTGCATCTCGCGACCGATCTCGGCCGGCGACAGGTGGTGAAGCTCGCGCCAGAGCACGAAGGCCGCCGTCGCCAGCAGAGCGATCGGCAGCAATCGCGAAAGGATCGTCTTCAGAGTGTCCACGCCCATGACGGGCAGGGGAGCGGCTTTCGTCTCCGGGGTAAAGCCGGTTCGCGCGACGTCAGACACCGGCGACCTCCGCGACGATCTCTTCGGCGGCGGTTTCAGCCCGGCGGGCGGCTTCGGCGGTCTGCTGGCCGAGCACGATCAGATGGGCGGTCATGTCGGCCAGTTCGCGCGTGCGCAGGGCGTCAAGCTTTTCGTGCAGGGCCATGATCTCGAGCTCGGACTTCAGATTGACCTCGTAGTCGTGCTCAGCGGCGGCGCGGTCCTTCGAGGCCTGGCGGTTCTGGCTCATCATGATGATCGGCGCTTGTACGGCCGCGACCATGGATAGGATCAGGTTGAGGAAGATGAAGGGGTAGGGGTCGAACGGGCGCAGGCCCAGGCGCGGCAGGACGCCCGCGTTCAGCCCAGCCCACAGGACCAGGAACAAGGCGAAGCTGATGATGAAGCCCCAGGAGCCGCCGATCTCGGCCACGCGGTCGGCCAGACGCTGACCGAACGACATGGCTTCATCCGTCTCGTCGGCGATGTTGCGGGCGATGGCCGCGCGGCGGACGATCTGCAGGATCACCCGGCGCTCCTCGGATTCCAGCTCGCGAAAGCCGTGGCCCAGCAGGCGACGGGCTTCGGCGTCGAGTTTCTGGATGGCGTCGCGCATGGCCTTGGCCCCTCTGCTGTCGTTGACGACGAGGGGCTTGATCGCGCCGGCGTCTCACCGGGACTTGGCGCGAACCTGGATTTTCTGTGAGGTTCAGTCGATCGCGGCGGCGGGCAGGTCGAGCACCACGCGCAGGCCGGGACGATTGTCGCCTAGGGTAAGGCGGCCGCCATGCAGCTTGGCGCAGGCCGCGGCGATGGCCAGGCCCAGGCCCGAGCCGGGCGTTGCGCGGGTTTCGTCCAGCCGCACGAACCGTTCCAGCACGCGGCCGCGCTGGGCCGCCGGCACGCCGGGCCCGGTGTCGGCGACGACGAGGCGCGGGCCGCCGTCCTCTCCGGTTTCCAGCGACAGGACGACGCGGGCGCCGTCGCCGGCGTAGCGGGCGGCGTTGTGCAGCAGGTTGCCCAGGGCCTGGCGCAGGATCAGCTCGTGGCCGACGAACGGGACCGGGGCGTCCGGGGCGGTCACGACCAGGGTCTGGCCGGCGTCCTCGATCACCGGCTCGAAGAGGTCGCCGATGTCGCGCACCAGTTCGGCCAGATCGAGCGGCGCCATCAGGTCGCGCGACAGGCCCGACTCCGCCCGGGCGATGTCGAGCAGGGCGCTGAAGGTGGCCAGCACCTGGTCGCACTCAGCTTCGGCCTCGGCGATCAGCGCCAGGCGGTCGGCCTGGGCGAGGTCTTCGTCCAGGGCGCGATTGAGCGCGCCGCGCAGACGGGTCAGCGGCGAGCGCAGGTCGTGCGACAGGCTGTCGGTGACCGTGCGCATGCCCGTCATCAGCTCCTCGATCCGCGTCAGCATGGCGTTGATGGCGACCGCCAGGTCATCGAAGACGTCGCCCGCCCCGGCGATCGGTGCGCGGGCGGCGAGATTCCCGCCGGCGATGTCCTCGGCCGCGCGAGCGATGCCCTCGGCGCGTCGCATCAGCAGGCGGCCCAGGAACAGGGCCGCGCCGGCGACGATCACCAGGCTGATCAGCAGGGTTGCGCCCACGGCGGTGACGATCGCCCAGTGGAAGGCGCGGCGGTCGGCGAGGTTCTCGTAGATCACCAGCGTGCCGCCCACCGACATCGGCTGGACCAGGATCTCGTAGTCGGCGTCGCCGATCTCGCGGACGCTGTAGCCCGGCGCGGGCAGTTGCTCGGCGGTCAGCAGGCTGGCGCCGCCGACCCGCCGTCCGTCGTTGTCGAAGGCGGCGTAGTCGAAGGCGCCGCCCTCGCTGCGGGTGCGGCGGTCCAGGGCGCGGGCCATGGCGGCCAGGCCGTCCTCGTGGGCGAAGGCGACGAAGTAGTCGCGCGCCGTCTCGGCGACCAAGTGCTGGCGACGCTCGATCAGCCGCTCGCCGGCGAAGCCGACGATGAAAAGGCCGATCGCCAGGGCCAGGGCGACGGCGCCGGCCACCACCAGGGCCAGGGTCGCGGGCCGGGCGCCGCGCACGGGGCGGGGGCGGCTCAAGGCGCTTCCGACAGGCGATAGCCCGAGCCGCGCACGGTGTGCAGCAGGGGCTTGTCGAAGCCCTCGTCGATCTTCTTGCGCAGGCGGCTGATGTGGGTGTCGATCAGGCTGGTGTGCGGGTCGAAGCGATAGTCCCACACCTCCTCCAGCAGCATGGTGCGGGTCACCACCCGGTCGCGGTGGCGCAGCAAGTATTCGAGCAGCTTCAGTTCGCGCGGCAGCAACTCCAGCGTTCGGCCGGCCCGGGTCACGCGCCGCGACAGCAGGTCGAGCATCAGGTCGCCGCAGGCCAGGCTGGTCTCGACCGGCTTGGCGCCGCCGCGGCGCATCAGGTTCTCCAGCCGCGCGGCCAACTCGGCGAAGCCGAAAGGCTTGGTCAGGTAGTCGTCGGCGCCGGCTCGCAGGCCGGTGACGCGTTCGTCCAGGTGGGCCAGGGCGCTGAGGATCAGGATCGGGGTCTGAACGCCGGCCGCGCGCACGGCCTTGGTCACCGACAGTCCGTCCATCCCTGGCAGCATCCGGTCCATGACCACGGCGTCGAAGTCGGAGCTGCTGGCCATGTAGAGGCCGTCGCGGCCGTCGGCGACGTGCTCGGCGGTGAAGCCCGCCTCGCGCAGGCCCTTGAGGATGTATTCGGCGGTGTCGGCGTCGTCCTCGACCACCAGGATCCGTCGGCTCATCGATACTCCTTGGGCGACAGGTCAGAGTGCCTCGCGTCGTCGCGAGGAGCTAGCCCTTGGCGACGCAGGCGGCGACGAAGGCCTGGCGCGCGCCGTGGCGGACCTTCTGGGCGGCCCAGACCTTCTCGCAGGCGGCGCGCTTGGCGATCTCGGCGCGGGAGGGCGGCGTCTTGCGCGGGAGGGCGGAGGCCAGGGCCGGCGTCGATGCGCACAGACTGGCGACGAGCAGGGTGGCGATCGGCAGTGGGCGAGAGGGCATGGCTGGGCGTTCCTGGGCCGCGCCCACGAGTGTCGGCGCGAGATCATAAAGCCTTACCGCCCTTGCGGGCTTACGGCGCCCGTCTCGCAGATTTGTAAGGTTCGGGGGCGGTTCCTGGCGCCGTTGTAAGGTTGGTGAGCACAACGCGTCAGGGCGCGGCTTCAGGGTCATCTCCATCGGCGCACCCGCCGCAAGACAGCCCTAGGAGAGACCATCGTGACCATCCGCGCCATCCTCGCCGCCGCCGTCCTCTCGACCGCCGGCCTGGCCGTCGCCGCCTCGGCCAGCGCCGCGGTCGCCCCGGCCTCGGCGCCGGCGACCGCCAAGCCGGCCAAGACCGTGACCAAGGTCGCCACCCCCGCCAAGGCCGCCAAGACCGCCAAGCCGGCCGTGCACAAGACCGCCGCCAAGAAGAAGGCTCACGCCATGCGCCACGCCAAGCCGGCCTGACCGCCGCGCCCCTCCGTTCCAGACACTAAAACCCGAACTTCAAAGACCCCTCCCGAGAGGCCGCGGCGCTCCGTCCCCCCAGCGTCGCGGCCTTTCCCTTTTTCAGACCCCCTGTTCCAACTCAGGAGCGCTTGAATGTCTTTTCCCGTCGTCGCCTTGGCCGCCGCCGCGCTCTCGGCGTCCGTTCCCGCCGAGACGGCGAGCTATCCGTATGCCGACCTCGGCGCGGTTCATGTCTTCGCGCCGACGGGAACGCCGCGCGGCGTGGCGGTGGTCTTGTCGGGCGACGGCGGCTGGAAGCCCTGGGAGGCCAGCGGCCGCATGGTTGAGGCCCTGGCCCAGCGCGGCGTTCTCGCGCTCGGCCTCGACGTCAATCCGACCATGGTGCGCATGGCCAAGGGCAAGGCGCCCTACGACCTTGCCGGCGAGATGAAGGCCGTCGCTGCCGACGGCGCGCGCCGCTATCACGCCGAGGGGCCGGTCTATTTTGGCGGCTATTCGGCGGGGGCGACGCTGGCCTACGCGGCCGCCGCCCAGGCCCGGTCCGGCGATGTGGCCGGCCTGGTCACCGCCGGCTTCTGCCCCGACCAGAACACGGTCAATCCCGTCGGCGACGCCGAGGGGCGATCCATGGGCTTTCGGATGAAATACGTGCCCGGCTGGGTCTACCGTCCCGTCGATCTCAAGGTCCCTTGGGGGCTGGTCGAGGGCGGCAAGGAGCACGGCTGCGCCGGCGGCGCGGTCGAGGCGTTCGTGGCCAGGACACCGTCCGCCCGGCTGTTCGTCGCCAACGGCGTGCGCCATTCCTTCATGCCGCCAGCGGCGTGGAAGGGCGAACTCGATGCGGCGCTGGACCAGGCGCTGGGCGGCTCCGTCGGAGCCGCCCGATAGCGCGGTCGAGAAGGTCGGGAGGAAATGTCGCGCCGCTCCCGAAGGAGGCGGCGCGACACCCTTTCCAAGGCCCGACCAGCCTTAGACGAGATAGGTCGCCTTCAGCTTGGCGACGCCGCTGTCGGTCAGGCCGAAGCGGGCCTTGGCCAGAGCGGTCGGGCCGCCGAACCTGGCGTCGATCTGGGCCAGGGCGCGGCGCATGACTTCCGGATCCGAGCCCATGATCACGTCCAGAACCTCGGGCGGCATGGCCGCGAAGGCCTTCATCTGCTCGACCGTCATGCCGCCGGTCGCGCCGGCGCCGGCCTTGGCCATCTGCGCCTTGTACATCGACGGCGGGGTGTAGACCTGGGTCAGGGCGTAGTCGGCCAGCACCGTCTCGCGCGGCACGCCCAGGATCGACAGGATCAGGGCCGCGGCCGTGCCGGTGCGGTCCTTGCCGGCCGAGCAGTTGAACGCCAGCGGCGCCTCGCTGGCCGCGAGCCGGGCGAACATGTCGGTGAAGTGCGGCTGCAGGGTGTCAAGGAAGGCGACATAGGCCGCGGCGAAGGCGTCGACGGCCTGGTCGCGGGTCTTCAGGCCCGCCAGCATGCTCATCGAGGCGTTCATGTCGTAGTCGAAGGCCGCGACCTTGGCGCCGGCGACCTTCAGGAAGGCGCTGGGCTCGGCCGCCCGTTCCTGCGGGTTGCGCAGGTCGCAGATCACCGAGACGCCCAGCTTGCCCAGATAGTCGAGGTCGCCGTCGGTCAGGCCGCTGGTCACGCCCGAGCGATAGAGCTTGCCCCACTTCACCTGGCGGCCGTCGGCGGCGTACCAGCCGCCGAGGTCGCGGAAGTTGCGGCCGCCTTGCAGCGGCAGCAGGCGCTCGGCCACGCGGGTGGCGCGGCCGTCGGCGGCGGCGACCAGGAAGTACGGACGCGGCGAGACCGGGGCCTCGACGTCGGCCGACCCGCCGGCGACGGCGACCTTGGCCGGGCGCATGGCGGCGCGCTTGGCGTCGGGATCGCTGGAGGCGAACACCGAGGCGGCGGCCGCGCCGGTCCAGCTAAGACGCAGGGCGTCCGGGCCGGCGCGTTCGGCCGTGGCCTCCAGGCGCGGGGCGGCGGCTGCGAGGGCGGCAGGGGAGGTGGCCAGCATCGCGCCGCCGCCCAGCGTCGCGGCCATGAAGCCGCGACGGTCGATCTTTTGAGTTTTCATGGGTTTAGAACTTCACGTTGGCTTCGATGCCGAAGGTGCGCGGCTCGTTGTAGATGGCGTAGGTGCCCAGCGCGACGTTGGTGTTGCGCATGAAGGCGTGCGACTCGTCGAGCAGGTTGCGCGACCAGATCGACAGCTGCAGGTCGGGCTGGTTGTCGCCCATGGCGATGTCGGCCAGGGTCAGGCGGCCGTTGACGATGAACGACTTGTCGCTGAGCGTCGGGTCGGTGGTGGTGGTGTACTGGCCGTCGGACCAGTTCGCATCGAGGTGGGCCTTCAGCGTCGCACCGAGGAACGGGCGGCGGTAGTCGGCCGCTAGGCTGCCGGCGTTCTTGGGGCTGTAGAGCGGATAGATGGTCGCCATCGTGTCGGTGAAGGGGTTGTAGGCCTTCGACAGCTTGAGGTCGGTGTAGGCGTAGCCGCCCGACAGCGTCAGGCCGTCGGCGACCTTGAAGGCGAAGTCCAGCTCGACACCCTTGGTCGTGGCGCTGGCGGCGTTGGTGGTTTCCAGCGTGCCGCGGTTCTGGTTGAGGATGGTGACGCTGAAGTCGACCTGGGCGTCGGTGATGTCGCCGGTATAGGCCGCGACGTTCATGCGGGCGCGGTTGTCCCAGAACTCGGTCTTGGCGCCGACCTCGAACATCTTGACCTTCTCGGGATCGAAGGTGCGGTAGGTCAGCGAGCGCGAATTGGCGCCGCCGGCCTTGTAGCCGGTGCTCCAGCGACCATAGACATTGACGTCCGGCGTCACGTCGAAGGCGACGCTGACCATCGGGTCGAAGTGGTTCCACTTGGCGTCGAACGGGATGATGCCGGTGATCGTCGTCCCGGCGCCGTTGACGTAGCTGGGCAGGGCGCCGTTGACGATGTCGAGCGTGCCGCTCTTCTTGTCGGTGGTGAAGCGGCCGCCGGCGGTGACGTGCAGGCGGTCGTCGAGCACGGCCGGCGTCCACGAAGCCTGGCCGAAGGCGCCGTAGCTGGTGGTCTTGGCGTGGCTGGCCCGATCCAGCGCGATCGTGTCGAAGTTCAGCGACAGGTAGCTGTAGGCCGTGCCGGTCGAATTCCACTGCAGGGAGTTTGGCGTCTGGGCGTTGTCGCGCACGTTCTCACGGAAATAGAAGGCGCCGAACACGTAGTCGATGCGGTCGGTCTTGCCGACCAGTTGCAGCTCCTCGCTGGCCTGGTCCTGCCAGAAGCGGGCGACGCTGTAGCGGGCGAAGGTCCCGCCCGGCGAGTAGACCGAGAGCATCTCCGAGCCGTTGTCGAACTGGTTCTGCTGCAGCTTGCGGTACGAGCTGATCGACTTCAGTTCGAGGTTGTCGCCCAGCTTCCAGTTCAGGTTCAGGCGGTGGCCCCAGGTGTCGCCGTCGCTCACTTGCAGGGGCACGCCGACATTGGCGCTTTCGGCGCGGTCGGACTGCGTCTTCAGCATCGGGGCGAGGGCGTAGAGGCCCTTCTTCTCCAGCTGCACGTAATAGGGCGTCGAGCCGTCGTACGAGGAGTCGAAGGCGTAGTCGGCGCTGAAGTTGTCGTTCGGACGCCACAGGGCTTCGACGCTCACGCCGCGCTTGTCGTAGCTGTTGAAGTCCGGCTGGCCCGAGGTGGTCGGGTTGGTGACGGTGCCGTCGCGCTTGCTGAGCAGGGCGTCGATCTTGATGCTGACGTCGTGGATCTCGGGCAGGTCGATGTGGGTCTCGGCCTTGTAAGCGTTGTAGTTGCCGTAGCCGAGCGTGGTGTTCATGCCGAACTGGCCGGTCGGGGCCTTGGTGATGATGCTGACCGCGCCGCCTTCGGTGTTGCGGCCGAACAGCGTGCCTTGCGGACCCTTCAGAACCTCGATGCGCTCGACGTCGTACAGCGCCGAGCCCAGGCCCTGGGCGCGGCCCATATAGACGCCGTTGACGTAGACGCCGACGGCCTGGTCGCGGGCCGGCTGGTTGGCGTCGCCCAGGGCGCCGATGCCGCGCATGCCGATCGTCAGGGCCGACTTGCGCGAGAAGAACGGGGCCACGCGCAGCGACGGGATCGAGCCGTCGCCCAGGTCCTCGACGGACTGGACGTTACGGGCCTTCAGGGCCTCGGCGTCCATGGCCGAGATCGAGATCGGGGTGTCCTGGAGGTTGGTCTTTCGCTTCTGGGCGGTGACCACGACCTCGTCGAGGCTGATGGCGGCGGAGTCGCCGCCCGGAGCCGCGGCCGTGTCGGCGACGGGCAGGTCGGCGGCGCGCGCCTGGGCGGCGATGGCCAGGGCCGCGGCGCTCGCCAGAAGGGCGGCGCGCAGTGCGGCGCGGTCGTAAGTCTGTCGCATGTCTCTATCCCCTGAAGCGCGACGTCTCGGCGTCTGCGATGCGGGGCGAGTAGCCAGCCTGCGTGAACCTGGAACGAATGTTATGTATCGTATTCGTGAAGGTCGTCGTTCGGCGAGCGCGAGGCTTGCGCCGACAGGGGCGGCTGAGGATCATGGGGCATGACCGTATCGCCGCCATCCGCGACTTTCGCGCTGGAACCTCAATCAATGCGGGATTCAAGCGAGAGCGCAGATCGCGCCTCACGCTTGGTCCAGGCCGCCGCGCGGCTCGTGGCGCAGGAGGGAATCGCCGCGGCGACGGCCCGCGCCGTGGCCGGGGCGGCCGGCGTTTCGCCCAGCGCCATCAACTACAACCTGGGCGGAATGGAACAGTTGTTATCGTCAGCCTTCGCCCTCGGGGCGCAGGAGGCGAGCGACTGGCTGGCGGCGCGGGCGCGCGAGGTCGCCATGCTTCCGCCCGGACCCGACGGCGCGGCGCGGGCGCTGGAGCACATGCTGATCGAATGGACGGGGCCGGCTCGTCCCCTGGCGCTGCTCTACCAGGAAGCCGTCGCCGAGGGCGCGGGCCTGGACTGGACGCGGGCCTGGGCCGGCTTCTGGCGCGAGACCGCCCAGGCGCTCGATCTGCCGCCGATCGCCGGGCGGGCCTTGCACGCCTTTTTCGAATCCGAGGCGCTCTATCACCTGTCGCCGTGGTCGCCGGCCCTGGAGCGGGCGGTGCTGCGCGACATGGTCGATCACTTCACCGCCGTCTGGCTGGACGCTCCCGCCCGGCCCGAGGCCGGAGCCCTGCTGGCGGCCGAGCGCGCGGCCGGCGCTCGCCCGCACGGCTCGGTGCCGCTGTCGGCCATGCGCATCGCCGCCGCCGCCGCCGAGGTTGTGGAGGAGAAGGGCCTGGCCGGGCTGACCCACCGCGCCGTCGCCGCCCGGGCGAGCGTCACGACGGGGGCGGTGACGCACTACTTCCGCACCGTCGAGGACCTGGTCGGCGGCGCGATCCGCGGCCAGGTGGCCGCCATGGAGGCCGAGGCCGTCGAGGCCGCGGAGGCGGCTCCGCACATCGACGAGGTGCTGACCCTGGAGCGGCTGCGCGAAGTGCTGATCTTCCACGCCCGCGCCGAGCGTCCGGCCAGTCCGGTGCTGCGCCGTCGCCGGTTGTTCCTGGCCGCCCTGCGCCGCGCCGATCTCGCCGGGGCGGGGGCGGTGATCCGCTACTCCCACGGCGGCACCCTGCGCGACTCCCTTGGCCGGGTCACCGGAAGGTCCGCCGAAGAGGTGGTGCTGGCCGCCGGCGTCGCCTCGCGCCTGCTGTCGGCCATCTGGTTCGCCTGCCGGGCGGACGAGGATCCCGCCGCCGGACGCGAGGCGCTCGCCGACTGGGTCCTGGCGCGGCTGCGCTAGGGGCGGCGCGCGGTTCAGCCCTGCTTGAGCGCCAGCTGCTGGCGCAGGTCGTCGAGCGTGCCCTGGATGTGCTCGGCGAGCAGGGCCTCGACCTTGGCGGCGTCGCCAGCCTTCCAGGCCTCGAGAATTTCCCGGTGCTCGCGGCTGGCGCGCTCGTCGCGGCCGAAGGGCTCCAGGTGGATGCGCACATAGCGCTCCGACAGGATCTGCAGCCGTTCGACCAGCTGGCTTGTGATGTGCCCGCCGGGGCGGACCAGCGACATGTGGAAGGCGCGGTTGTGGCTGACGTGGTCGCCATCCGGCCTGCCGAGCGCGGCCTCCAGGGCCGCGAGCGCGGCTTCGGCTCGTTCGTGATCTTCGGGGCCGGCCTTGACGGCGGCCTTGGCGGCCGCGCCGGGCTCCAGCTTCAGGCGCAGGACGAAGACCTCGCTGGCTTCCTCGGTCGAGACGCCGCGCACCACGTAGCCGCGATTTGGGTAGGAGCTGAGCAGGCCGTCCTGCTCCAGTCGGCTCAGGGCCTCGCGCAACGGGATCTTCGAGACGCCGAGCTCAGCGGCGATGGCGTCCTGGCGCACGGCGGTTCCCGGCGACATGTCGCCCATCAGGATCTTGAGGCGGACGACTTCGTAGGTCTGCTCTGAGAGCGTGCGAACAATAATGCTCATGATGAACGGAGTATCTTCCAAGGCCGCGACCGGCGGCGCTGCTTCGTTCATCGTATATCAGATAAAACTCTAAGCTGACCAACAACTGACCTGGCTTGAGCAGGAAGCAGCTTCCCACGCACGCCAATCAAACGAAAACGCCGCCGCTCGAGAGCGACGGCGTTCGTAGAAGGGGCGTCCGCCGGATCTATCGTGGACGCAGGACGATCGTCTTGGCCTTGTCGCCGAGCGGCAGGGTGTAGGCGCCGCGCTCGAAGGTTCCTTCCGTCGGAGCGTAGGCCTTGGCGCCGGCCGTGGTGGCCTCGACCAGCAGGCGCGCCGCCGGGGTGGCCGCATCGGTGGCCGCCAGGGTGAGCGTGATCTCGCCGGTGGCCGGGGCGTAGGTCGCCGCCTCGATCTTGCCGGCCTCCAGCGTCAGCCAGGCGCCGACGGGAGCGACGAACAGGCGGGCGCGGGCGCCGTCCTTGGGCGTGATCCGCACCACGGCGCCGTCGGCTTTCACGTCGCCGCCGAAGCCGAGCCAGCCGAAGGTCGGGTCCTTCACCGCATAGGTGGCCGCGGCATAGGCATGGCCGAAGAAGCCCATGCCGTAGTCGCCGGTCAGCGGATCCCATTTCATCATGTCGGGATAGGAGTGGAAGGCGGCCGAGCCGAAGCCGTCCTGGTCGATGTTGGTGATGCCGCCCATCATGCCGCCGTAGGCCACACGCAGCAGGTGCAGGTCGGCCGGATCGGCGCGGAAGGCGTCGAACAGCGGCACCGCGTTCAAGGCCGAGCCGTAGTGGTGGATCTGCCGCTCGATGCGCGAATACTTGCCGCCGTACAGGAAGTCCCAATAGCGGCGGGCGTTGCCGTTGTAGCCCCAGCTGGGGATGGTCGGGTCGTAGGCGAGGATCACCTCGCGGGTCTCGTCGGCCTGCGGCTGGTAGCCGAAATAGCGCATCCAGGCATAGACCTCGGGCTGGCCGGTGGAGTCCCAGGCCATCTCGCTGCCGAACGGATAGGGCAGGGTCTTCCAATGGTCGGCACGGCCCTTCATCAGGGCCTCGTACTCGGCCGCCTCGGCGGTCATGCCTTCGCGCTTCAGGTCCTTCAGGATGTCGACGAAGACGTCGCCCTCCATCTGGCCGAACTGGGCGTAGTAGGGGGCGTCGCGCATCATCGCCACGGCGGTCATCCGCGCATGATCCAGGTACCAGCGCCAGTCGTGGCGGGTGACCAGGCCCTGGTGGTTGCGGGCCAGGCGGTAGAGCACCCAATGGCCGATGGCGACGTGCGGGTAGTTGTAGGAGCGGCCCAGGTCGCCAGCGTCCTTCTTCGACCACGAGGTCCAGGAGCGCCAGTCGATCTTGGGGTCGTAGTAGTTCGGCAGTTCGTCGGGCTGGTAGTAGAACAGGCTCTTCTTGACCGCCCCGGCCTGCGGGCCGTCGGCGACCTGCAGATTGCCCACAACGGTCTCGTCGACCATCCGCTCCAGCCGTGAGACTTCGCCGGCGTCGGGGTTGTCGAGCTGCTTCATGATCGCCGCCACCCACGCGCCGGCGCCGCCTTCGTCGCTCATGCCCGCGACCCAGACCCGCGAGTCCTGGGTGACGATCTTGTTGGTCTCGCGGTCGTAGCTGAGGATCGCCGGCGAGCGGCCGAACGGGTCGGCCTTGTCGTCGAACCACTGCTTTTCGGTGGTGAAGCGGCCAAGGTCGGCCATGGTCTGTTCGAGCGGCTTGGTGACGAAGTAGCTGACCGTCTGCACCTGGCCGTCGGCATAGGTGATCGACAGGGTCGCACGGCCCCACCCCGAGGCCTTCACGTCATAGCGCGCCCAGCCCTTGCCTTCGCCCGCCGAGGTGGCGGTCAGTGCGCCGGCCGGGAAGCTCTCGACCTTGGCCACCTTGGAGGGCGACTTCAGGAACAGCGAGCCCTGCTGGTCGGTGGGCAGCACGTAGCCGGGCACGCCGACGGCGACGGGGCGCTTGTTGGCGACCAGGGTGTCCTCGATGGCGCGGATCGAGGGCGAGGCCACGAAGCGCACGCCGATCTCGCGCTTCTCGCCCGGCTGCAGGGTGACGCTGGTCGGCGTGTTCCACTGCTGGCCGGCGTTCTTCCATTCCTTTTCGGCGAAGCCAAGGCTGGCCACGGTCCAGTCGTAGAAGCCCTCGGCGGTCTGGCCGCGCTGGGTCTTGTCGGTGAGGATGTCGCCGTCGCCGCGCGTGGCGCGGGCCTCGCGGATCGGGCGGTAGGCCTCCAGCGGCGTGCCCTTCTCGGGCAGCACCAGCAGGGCCGGACCCTTGCCGTTCAGGCGGGTGACCTGCAGGTAGCCGGCGTCGCGGCCGATATAGGGATCGACGAAGCTGGCCTGGGCGTGGGCCTCCTCCAGCGAGCGGTCGGTGATGATGTTGTCGAACACCATCGGCAGGCCCAGGCCCCCGATCTCCAGCGGCGTCTTGCCGGTGTTGACCAGGGTGAAGCGCAGGGCCAACACGCCGTTGTCGTTGACCCAGCGGCGCTCGATGCGCACCGGCGCGCCGTCGCCCAGCGAGGCGGTGATGTCGGCCGCGGCCAACACCGCGCCGCCGGCCTTCAGGGCGCGGATCGGCTTGCGGGCGTGGGCTGAGCTGAAGTCACGCCAGGCACCGCCGGCCTCGCGAACCCGCAAATGGATGTCGCCGATGTGCACATAGCCGTCCTCGGCGCGCTCGGCCTCGCGGGCCCCGGGCGTGAAGTCGAAGGCCGCTTCGCCCAGCGGCGACAGGCGCGCCAGGGTCTGGGTGTCGGTCCGCAGGTCGAGCTGGAACTGCTTGGTGCGATAGGCCGTCTTGGCGATCGGCGGGAAGACCTTCTTTTCTTCCTTGGGCGGTTCTTGCGCTAAGGCCGTCATCGGTACGGGCAGGGCGGCGGAGGCGCCGGCGAGCAGCAGCAGGGCCAGGGAAAGGGAGCGTGCTTTGTTCATCGGGCGCCTCATCGCGTGACCGGAGCCGAGGTCGCCGCTGTGGTCAGCGGCGGCGGGGCTTCGTCGAGCAGATTACGGGTGAAGTAGTCGCGCAGCTTCTTGTGGAAGAAGGGCTGGCCGACGGCGTGGGTGGTGTTGGGCAGGATCACCAGGTCGACGTCGCGGCCGGCCTTGATCAGGGCCTGGGCCAGGCGAAGGCTCTCGGTGACCGGCACGTTGTCGTCGATGTCGCCGTGGACCAGCAGCAGCTTGCCCTGCAGGTTGCCGGCGACCGACATGTTGGAGTTGCGCTCCCAGGTGGCCTCGTCGGCCAGGCCCATCGAGACTTCCGGCCACCAGGCCTTGTCCAGGCGCAGGTCGTGATTGCCCGACGAGGCGACAGCGACCTTGAAGAACTCGGGCCGGCGCAGCACGAAGCGAGCGGCGTCGTAGCCGCCGGCCGAGCCGCCGTAGACGCCGACCCGGGTCGCGTCCATCTCCGGATGCTTGGCCGCCATCTGCTTGATCATGGCGATGTGGTCGTCGAGGCCGACCTCGCCGAGGTTTTGGTAGGCGGGCAGGCGGAAGGCCTGGCCCCGGCGCGAGGTGCCCCGGCCGTCGATCATCACCACGATCGCGCCGATCTGGGCGACGCTGTTGCCGCCGGCCAGGACGCTTTCGCTCCATTCGACCGGGACCTGGGTGGTGGTCGGGCCGGTATAGACGTTATCGATCACCGGATAGCGGCGCTTGGGATCGTAGCCGGCCGGGCGGAAGATCATGCCGTAGAGCGGTGTCTTGCCGTCGGCGGCCACGCCCTGGAACGGCTCGGGCGGCGTGTAACCGGCGGCGGCCAGGGCGCTGGCGTCGGCGCGGCCCAGTTCCAGCACGATCTTCCCGTCGGCGGCGTCGCGCAGCACGGTGCGGGTCGGCTGGGTCGGGCTCGACATGGCGTCGACGAACCAGCGGCCGTCCGGCGAGACGCGGGTGTCATGGTCCAGCGGTTCCGGCGTCAGCAGGCGCGGCGCGGCGCCGTCCAGGCCGGTGCGATAGAGGGTGCGGTCATAAGGGTTACGGTCGGTTTCGCGCCCAACCCCGGTCAGCACCAGGCTCTTGGCGGCCGGGTCGATGTGCTCGATCGACAGGACTTCCCAATTACCGGTCGTCAGGGCCGCGCCGCCGTCGGGGGCGTCGGGCTTGACCAGATAGAGCTGGGCCCAGCCCGAACGCTCGGAGATCACCAGTTCGCCACCCAGCTCCGGCTGCGGCTGGATCTGGGTGGAGGTCACCGTGACGATCGGCTTGACGGCCTCGCGCGCCACCACGGTCGCAGCCCCGGTCTTGGGATCGGCCGAATAGACGACGAGCTGGCCATAGCCGCGCTCGGTCCACTGCACGCGGACGCGATCGCCGATCCATCCCAGGTCGGGATCGGCCGGATAGAGCAGCGACTCGCTGGGGATCTGCAGCGCGACCTGCTTGGCCTTACCGTCCTTGAAGGCCTGGTCGACGTCGATCACCAGCCGCGTGGCCTGCGGCAGCACCTTCGCCCCCGCCAGCGGATAGACGTAGGCGAAGCTGCGCGGATAGAGGCCGCCGGGGTTCTGCTGGGTGATCGACAGCCGCTCGACGCCACGGGTGTCGAGCCGCCAGGTCAGGATCTTGGAGCCGTCGGGCGACCAACGCACCGAGACGGGCATGTCCGGCTCTTCCTTGCCGGCCTTCAGGATGTCGGCCAGCTGCGGGATGCCGCGACCATAGGGCTGCTCGCGCACGCCGTCGGTGGTCAGGGCGATCTCGCGGCCGGTCTTTAGTTCGCGGGCGAAGAGGTTGAAGTCGCGGGCGACGATCTCGAAGCGGCCGTCGGGCGACAGGCCCGGGTTCCATTCCGCTTCGTGCGCCTCGGAAAGCTCGCCCTTGGCCGAGAGAGTCCAGCGCTTGCCCTGGGCGTCGAAGGAGAGCGCGCCGCCGGCGGTGTCGTAGGCCAGGCGGGCGAGCCACAGGCCGTCGGCCGGGACGGGCTTGCCCAGCGCCGCCGACAGCTTGCCGGCCAGGGCGCGATCATCGGTCAGGACGCGGTCCTGCTTGGTGGCCAGATCGACGAAGCGGACCGACCGCTCGCCAGCCTTGCCCTTCAGATAGAGCAGGCCCTTGCCGTCGTCGGTGAAGGCCGGCTGCAGGTCGGCGTCGACGATCAGCTTGGCCAGGTTCTGGCGCAGGAAGGCGTCGGCCTTGCGATAGCGCTCGGCGATCGGCGGCTGGGAGGAGGGGGCGGTCGCGGTCGAGGCGGACTTGGTCGTTGTCGCGGCGATCGAAATCACCGGCGTGGACAGGGCCAGGACGGCGCCCGCCGTCATCCACAAGGTCGCTCGTCGCGACATGCGCGTCTTCGTCCGCAAGGCTCACCCCCGTTTCACTTCGTTGCAGAAACGACGGGGCGTGATGCGTCGTCAAGAAGATTATACGATATATGATCAGACTTTTTGCCGACTGCATGCTTGAAGATGGGCGGCGACGCGGCGGCTGACGTCCCGTGCTCGCTCCCCGCAAGCGTCTGTATAAGTCGGAGCCTTGGCGTCCATTCGACCTGGCTGAGACGCGCCGGCCAAGCCCCTGACTTGCCTGCACGAATAGAGGTCGCGGCCTGCTCGGTCGGTAGGCTCCGCCATGAAGGCCGGGCGCGTTTCGGCGCCGCTTCCCATGTCCCTGCAAATCAGGTGATTGACCTTCGAAAATATGTCTGACTTATTTCGTATACCGTATTAAGTTTGGGGTGCTTCGATGTCCGCCAGCCGCCGCGATTTGCTGCTCGCCACCGCCGCCGTCATGGCGGCCGCCCAGCCGATCCGCGCCTTCGCCGCCGGCAAGGGGCCTTCCGTTCCGACCAAGGCCGCGCCGCTGCCGCTTTCCGACGTGCGGCTGCTGCCGTCCGACTTCGCGACCGCGGTCGAGGTCAACCACGCCTACCTGCGGCGCCTCAGCCCCGACCGGCTGCTGCACAACTTCATGATCTTCGCCGGCCTGCCCGCCAAGGGGGAAATCTACGGCGGCTGGGAATCCGACACCATCGCCGGCCACACCCTGGGCCACTACATGAGCGCCCTGGTGCTGACCTGGCAGCAGACCGGCGACGCCGAGTGCCGCCGCCGCGCCGACTACATCGTCTCCGAACTGGCCCGCGCCCAGGCCAAGCGCGGCACCGGCTATGTCGGCGCCCTGCAGCGCAAGCGCAAGGACGGCACGGTCGTCGACGGCGAGGAGATCTTCGGCGAGGTCATGAAGGGCGACATCCGTTCGGGCGGCTTCGACCTCAACGGCTCCTGGTCGCCGCTCTACACGGTGCACAAGCTGTTCGCCGGCCTGCTCGACATCCACGCCGCCTGGGGCAACGCCCAGGCCCTGGAGGTCGTGACCGGCCTGGGCGCCTATTTCGAGAAGGTGTTCGCCGCCCTCGATGACGCCCAGATGCAGACCCTGCTGGGCTGTGAATACGGCGGCCTCAACGAGAGCTACGCCGAGCTCTACGCCCGCACCAAGGACGCGCGCTGGCTGGTGGTGGCCGAGCGCATCTATGACCGCAAGGTCCTGGATCCGCTGGCCGCGCAAGAGGACAAGCTGGCCAACTTCCACGCCAACACCCAGGTGCCCAAGCTGATCGGCCTGGGCCGCCTCTATGAGCTGACCGGCAAGGAGAAGGACGCCACCGCCGCGCGGTTCTTCTGGCAGACCGTGACCCAGCACCACAGCTACGTCATCGGCGGCAACGCCGACCGCGAGTACTTCTCGTCGCCCGACAGCATCGCCGATCACATCACCGAGCAGACCTGCGAGCACTGCAACACCTACAACATGCTCAAGCTGACCCGGCAGCTCTACAGCTGGAAGCCGGACGGCTCGCTGTTCGACTACTACGAGCGCGCGCACCTCAACCACGTGATGGCGGCGCAGAACCCAAAGACCGGCGGCTTCACCTACATGACGCCGCTGATGACCGGGTCGACGCGGGGCTTCTCGACCACCGACGACGACGCCTTCTGGTGCTGCGTCGGCAGCGGCATGGAGAGCCACGCCAAGCACGGCGAGTCGATCTTCTGGGAAGGCGAGGGGACCCTGCTGGTCAACCTCTACATCCCGGCCGACGCCCAGTGGAAAGCGCGCGGCGCGGCCCTCAAGCTCGAAACCCTCTATCCGTTCGAACCGGAAAGCCGCCTGACCCTGAGCAAGCTGGCCAAGCCCGGCCGCTTCACCATCGCCCTGCGCGTGCCGGGCTGGGCCAATGGCAAGGCCGTGGTCAGCGTCAACGACGAGGCGGTGACGCCGGTGCTGTCGGGCGGCTACGCCCTGGTCGAGCGCAAGTGGAAGGCCGGCGACGTGGTCTCGATCGCCCTGCCGCTCGACCTACGGCTGGAGGCCGCGCCGGGCGATCCCAACACTATCGCCTTCCTGCGCGGCCCCATGGTGCTGGCCGCCGACCTTGGTCCCGGCGAAGCCGAATGGAACAGCGCCGATCCGGCCATGGTCGGGACCGACCTGCTGGCCGGCTTCAAGCCGGTCGAGCCGAAGAAGGCGCTCTACGCCGTCGACGGCGTGTCGCGGCCGGGCGCCCTGAGCTTCGCGCCGTTCTACAGCCAGTACGAGCGCCGCAGCGCCGTCTACTTCAAGCGCTTCACCGAGGCCTCGTGGAAGACGGAAGAAGCCGCCTTCCTGGCCGACCAGGCCAAGGCCCGCGACATCGCCGCTCGCTCGGTCGACGTCATGCACTTGGGCGAAATGCAGCCCGAGCGCGACCACAACCTGACCTCCGACATCTCCTATCCGGTCAGCTATCGCGGCCGTAACGGCCGTGACGCCCGCTCCGGCGGCTTCTTCGAGTTCGATATGAAGGTGCGGGCCGGGGCGCTGATCCTACAGGCGACCTATTGGGGCGGGGAGCGCGCGCGGACCTTCGACATCCTGGTCGACGGGACCAAGGTGGCGACCCAGGTCCTCGACAACGACCGTCCGGGCAAGTTCTTCGACGTCGAGTACCCGCTGGCCGAGGCCCTGACCAAGGGCAAGACCAGCGTCAAGGTGCGCTTCGTGCCGAAGGAACGGTCGAGCGCCGGCCCGGTGTTCGGCGTGCGGGTGTTCAGCGCCAAGGCTGGAGCCACGGCATGAACCGTCGCGGTTTGATGTTCTCCGGCGCGGCCGTCCTGGGCTTCGCCGCCGCGCCGGCCTGGGCGGTCACCGCCGCCGGTTCGGCCGACAAGCGGTTCGAGGCGATCTACACCGCCGAGTACGACTGGCGGGTCAGTCAGGCCGCGCCGGACGAGGACAACCCCAACGCCCCCAAGCGGTTGCCCGACGTCGGTCCGACCGTGCAGGCCGCGCGCCTGAAGCGCTGGACCGAGGTGTCGAGCCAGCTCGCCGCCCTTCCGGTCGCCCAGCTGTCGGTCGAGAACAAGATCAACTTCGCCGTCTACAAGGGCCAGATCGACGCCCTGCTGGCCGAGCAGAAGTATCGCGAATACGAAAAGCCGCTGAGCGCCGACACCAGCTTCTGGGGCGACGTGGCCGAGTGGTCGCGCGGGTCGTTCCGCACCGAGGAGGACTACCGCAACTACGTGGCCATGCTGCGCGAGATCCCGCGCTATTACGGCCAGCAGATCGTCAACATGCGCAGCGGCGTGAAGCGCGGCTTCACAGCGGCCAAGATCACCCTGCAAGGCCGCGACGCCGGCGTGGTGCTGGCGGCCGAGGCCAAGACCCCGCAGGACTCGCCGTTCTACGCGCCGTTCAAGACCATGCCGACGGTGATCCCCGCCGCGACGCAGGCCGAGCTGCGCAGCCAAGCGGCCGAGGCGATCACCAAGGACGTGACGCCCGCTCACGCCAGCCTGCTGGCCTTCCTGCGCAACGAGTACATCCCCGGCGCGCGGACCTCGCTGGCGGCCTACGACCTGCCGGACGGCAAGGCCTACTACCAGTCCAAGATCGTCGAGTTCACCACCACCGACCACACGCCCGACGAGATCCACGCCATCGGCCTGGCGGAAGTGGCCAAGATCCGCGGCCGGATGCTGGACGTGATCAAGGAGGTCGGCTTCCAGGGCGACCTGCCGGCCTTCCTGACCTATCTGCGCACCGATCCGAAGTTCTACGCCAAGACCCCGCAGGAACTGCTCAACCGGGCGGCCTGGATCGCCAAGACCTTCGACGGCAAGGCCAGTCAGTGGTTCGGCCGTCTGCCGCGCAGCCGCTTCGCCATCAAGCCGGTGCCCGACGAGATCGCGCCGTTCTACACCGGCGGCCGCGGCGGGCCGGGCATCTACCTGGTCAATACCTACGACCTGCCGTCGCGCCCGCTCTATTCGCAGGTCGCTCTGACCCTGCACGAGAGCGCCCCGGGCCACGCCTTCCAGATGCCGCTGGCGGCCGAGAACAAGAACCTGCCGGCCTTCCGCCGCGACACCTACCTGTCGGTCTATGGCGAGGGCTGGGCGCTCTATTGCGAGGCGCTGGGCGAGGACATGGGCATGTACGAGACGCCCTATGACCGCTTCGGCATGCTGAGCTACCAGATGTGGCGCGCCGCACGCCTGGTGGTCGACACCGGGCTCCACGCCAAGGGCTGGACCCGCGAACAGGCCCAGAAGTACCTGCACGACAACACCGCCATGGGCGACCACGAGATCGGCACCGAGGTCGATCGCTACATCGCCTGGCCTGGCCAGGCGCTATCCTACTACATGGGCATGCTGGCCTTCGTCGAAGGCCGCGCCCGCGCTGAGAAGGCCCTGGGGCCGAAGTTCAATATCCGCGCCTTCCACGACGCCGTGCTCGAGATCGGCTCGGCGCCGATCCCGGTGATCCAGGCCCGCATCGACCAGCTGATCGCCGATGGCGGCAAGGGACCCTATCCCGATGAGGAATGAGTTGAAGCGCGCCCTGGTCGCGGGCGCGGCCCTGCTGCTGTCGCCGGTCGCCGCCTGCGCGGCCGGCCCGGAGAAGGTGCACGCCCCGGGCAATCCGATCCTGGCCGACGGCCGCTATTACTCGACCGATCCGGCCCCGGTGGTCGACGGCGACACGCTGTGGATTCTGGCCGGCCGCGACGAGGCGGCGCCGGACGTCAACGACTTCATCATGAACGAGTGGCAGCTGCTGGCCACCAAGGATCCGGCGTCCGGCGACTGGCTGCACTATCCGGCCATCGCCAAGCCTCAGGCCGTGTTCAAATGGGCCGAGGAAGGCCGCGCCTACGCCGGCCAGATCGTGAAGGGCAGGGACGGCAAGTTTTATCTCTACGCGCCGGTGCTGCAGGCCGGCGGCGAAGCCAGGGATCGCTTCGCCATCGGCGTGGCCGTCTCCGACAGCATGACTGGACCGTGGGTGGACGCCCATCCGTCCGGCCCGATCATCTCGCAGACCACCCCGGTCGCCAACGACATCCAGAACATCGACCCCACCGTGCTGATCGACGACGATGGCCGGGTCTACATTTACTGGGGCACCTTCGGGCAGCTGCGCGGCATGGAACTGGCCGCCGACATGGTCACGCCCAAGGGGGGCGAGGTGAAGGTCGAGGGTCTGACCGGCTTCTTCGAGGCACCATGGCTGATGAAGCGCAAGGGCGTCTACTACATGCTCTACGCCGGCAATCGAGCCGGACCGAAGTCGGACTGCACGCCGGCCGTCTATCACGCCTGCATCGCCTATGGCACGGCGAGCTCGCCGCTGGGGCCGTGGACCTATCGCGGCGTGATGCTGGGCCCGGTGTCGTCGACGACGTCGCACTCGGGCGCGGTGGAGTTCAATGGCCGCTGGTACATGGCCTACCACACCGCCGACGCGGCGGGTGGCGGCCACTTCCGGCGCAGCGTCGCCCTGGATCCGATCGAGTGGGACGATAGCGTCAGCCCGCCGGCTATCCGCAAGCTGATCCCGACCCGCCGGCCGCAAGCCCCGCCGGCGCCGACCCGCAATATCGCCGGCCAGGCGACCGCGGCGGCCTCCAACGAGCCGATCCCGGTCCAGTACTGGATCAAGGCGCTGAACGACGGGATCACCAAGGCCTCGCCCTTGCCGCCCGACACCTGGGGCACCTGGTCGCCGAACAATCCGCCGCGCCAGTGGGTCGAGTACCGCTTCGACGCGCCGGTGACCGTTGACGGCGCCCGCATCTGGTTCTGGGGCGACCAGCCTGCCGGTTCGGGTATCGGCGTCGCCCCGCCCAAGGCCTGGCGCATGGAATACTGGGACGGCGGCTGGAAGCCGGTCGCTGCTCCCAAAGGCTTCGGCACGGACGTCGGCGCCTTCCAGGACGCCAGCTTCGCGCCCGTGACGACCCGCTGCCTGCGGGCGGTGTTCGACGCGTCTTCGGCCGGCGGAACCTACGCCGCCGTCGCCGTCCAGGAGTGGGAGGTGCTGGCCCCCAGCACAGCGCCTCTCAAGTCCGGCTCGGGCCATGCGCCGCCCTGCGAGGCCGCGCGCTGAGCCGACTATGGACGATCCGCGCGCCGGGCCGGGCGCGCGGATCGTCTTGACCGATTTATCGAGGCCCTGGCGTCGCGCCGGGCCTGAGCTTTGCTGCGCCTGTCGCAGCCTGATCCAGAACCCTATTCAGACTAAGGAGATCGCATGCGTCGCCTGCTAACCCCGCTCGCCCTGGGGCTCGTCGCCTCGCACGCCGCCATGGCCGCGCCCGCCGCCCAGCCGGGGCTGGCCGGTGTCTGGACCTTCGACGACGCCCCGTCCTATCCGGGCGTCACCCTGATGAAGATCGAGCAGAAGGCCGGCAAGCCGACCGGGACCGTCACGACCGCTTGGTACGGCTCGATGGACATGCAGAACCTCGTCGTGAAGGACGGGGTGGCGACCTTCGAGCTGCGCAATCTCAACGACAAGGACAAGCCCACCCGCCAGTGGACCGCGACCCTGAAGGGCGCCGGGGTCTCCCTGGCCGGCGACATCTGGTACGCCCATGTCGAGCAAGACGGCCGCCGGGGCACGGCCGCCGACGCCAAGGCCCGCGCCTTCACCACCACCAGCCTGCCGCCGATGGGCGAACTGGCCGCCGACGGCCTGGCCGCCAAGCCGCCGATGGGCTGGAGCAGCTGGAACAAGTTCGGCGCGGCGATCGACGACAAGACCGTGCGGGCCATGGCCGACGCCATGGTCGCCTTCGGCCTGCGCGACGCCGGCTATGTCTATGTCAACATCGACGACGGCTGGCAGGGCGAGCGCGGCGCCGACGGCGTGTTGCGGCCCAACGACAAGTTCCCGGACATGAAGGCCCTGGCCGACTACGTCCATTCGAAGGGGCTGAAGCTGGGCATCTACAGCTCCCCCGGTCCCAAGACCTGCGCGGGCTACGCCGGCAGCTACGGCCATGTGGCCCAGGACGCCAAGACCTTCGCCGAATGGGGCGTCGACTATCTGAAGTACGACCTGTGCTCGGGCGAGTGGTTCTATGCCGACGCCGACACCGTCAAGCGCACCTACTACGAGATGGGCGCGGCGCTGCGGGCCACCGGTCGGCCGATGATCTATTCGCTGTGCCAGTACGGCCGCTTCGACGTCGGCGCCTGGGGCCGCCAGGTCGGCGGTCACCTGTGGCGCACTACCGGCGACATCACCGACGACTATCCGACCATGGCCAAGATCGGCTTCGACAAGAACGGCAAGCCCGAGTTCGCCGGCCCCGGCGGCTGGAACGATCCGGACATGCTGGAGGTCGGCAACGGCGGCATGACCAAGGACGAGTATCTGACCCACATGAGCCTTTGGGCCATGTCGGCGGCGCCGCTGATGATGGGCCACGACCTGCGCGAGACCGGTATCGAGGTGCTGAAGATTCTCGAGAACCGCGAGGTGATCGCCATCGACCAGGACGCTCGCGGCGTGCAGGGCAAGGCCGTGCGCAAGGACGGCGCGACCGAGGTCTGGAGCAAGCCGCTGGCCGACGGCCAGGTGGCCGTGGCGCTGTTCAATCGCGGCGACAAGCCGGTCCGGATGGAGCTGAAGGCGGCCGATGCGGGCGTTTCAGGTCTCGCGACGGTGCGCGACCTCTGGCGGGGCGCTGATCTGCCCGCGGGCGAGCAGACCTTCGATGTGCCGGCGCGCGGCGTCGTGATGCTGAAAGTGAAGGGCGGCTGAGGCTTTCCTGCGGGCCGAAAGGAAGAGGCGGGGCCGATCGGTCTCCGCCTCTTTTCGTCACTGTCGGTGGGGCGGGAAAAAGGGGAGGGGCGTTCGCCGCCCCCTCCCCAAAGCCATCTTCGCCGCCGAGCATCATGCGGAGGGCGTCGCACTGATTTTAGGCATGTTCGGCGGTTTGATCGAAAGTCCGATGTGATTGAGCACGGTGTCGCGGGCGCCGTCGATCAGGCGGCGCACCCAAGGCTTGGCGGTGAGCCAAACCCAACATTGAACAGACAGGATAGAGGCCAATAGAATTCCGACAGCCGCAATTCCGGCTGCAATCGGCCCGTCTGGCGTGATCTTAACCGCCAAGTTTATTATCACGTTGCCCATGAAGAAGTAGGTCAGCGTGTGCGATCCTGTTGTAAACGCAAGACGCATTATGGCGGGGTTCTTGAAGAGGCTGAAAAGCCACGATATGGCGAATATGAAGCCGAATGACAGTATTCCGTAAGCGAAATACTCGGCATCGTTGCTGCCGCGGAACCTCTCGAGCTCGTTTACACCGAGCATGAAGTCCATGATGCCGTTGCGAATGATGTAGATTCCAACAATCGCGACGGATGCAAGCATTAGAAATGCCGCGAAAATTGCCGCTCCCGTTGAGCGGCGGCGGTATATCGCCCCTAGGGACATGCCGAATACAACGAAGACCAGGGAGTGCACCGCGCCCGGTCCCCAATACGAGTTCAGCCCGAACAGCGCTCCGATCGCGTGATATGGGGGGGATGTGGTGATGGGGCGCGTGGCGGCATCATAGATCAAGACGACAGCGATAGTGGCGACATATGTCCAGGCGCCGATGCGGTTGTTGAGCCAGAGCATTGCTGGAACGAGCAATAAAATAACAACGTACAATCTAAATATCGCAAATTCAAAATGGTCATCTTGAAGAACTAGGTATCTGAAGATCGATGTAACGTCGCGATTGAGTACGAAATCGATCGCGGCGACCAGGATGAGCACAAAGGCGCAATCCAGACTTCGTGAAATTGCCCGCCTCGGTGCGCCGCCGGGGTCCGTTTCGTAGCGGCGAGCCTGGACTATCTCGATCATCAAGCCGAACAAGATGAGCAGGCTTGGTGTGGCGCTTCTCGTCGTGACTTTAGCGAGTATGCCGGTAAGCGACGCTGTCGAGTCCCAGAGGTTCAGGCCGATCACGATGTGCGAGACAATGGCGAGCGTAACGGCAACGAAGCGCAAGCAGTCGAGTACGTAGATCCTACCTGTCGTCATCCCACTTCTCCCCCAGCCCCAGATTATGTTGCGAGGCAGCGAGAAGCGCGTCCAGCCCGGTCCCGCGCTTTTCCCTCATCTAGCGGTGGCGGTACGTTATTTGCTCAACCTGCCTCTGGCCGTGATCGGCTTCGTCGTCGCGGCGCGGTTTCGGCGGCTTCGGGCGGGGCGTGGGCCAGCAGCATCGTATCCGCTGGGCGGGTTCGATGGAGGCAGAGGTCGCAGTGTCAGGGCCCGTGTCCCGCTGAATTCGGGCCGGGCTTTTGCTCTGATGTAGCTTTCGGGGTGGGCTGGCGGGCCAGATGGTCGCCGAGGTCGGGGCGGCCGTGACGATCGGGGCGGCCAGGGTGAAGTCGGCTGGAGCCGCCTGCGGGCGGCGCCCGGCTGGGAGCCGGGCGCCATTTGGTGTTGGTCAGTAGCGGAAGCGGGCGCTGACCTGCAGGGTGCGGGCCTGCACGCGCACGCCCAGGGGCAGCATGCGGTCCTGTCCCCAATAGACGTTGTTGTTTTCCTTCAGCAGGTTCGAGCCCTCGAGGCTGAGGGTCAGTTGCTTGACCGGCGTCCAGTTGACGGCGGCGTCGAGGCGCGAGGTGGCGTCGTTGTACGGCGAGTATTCCGGATACTCCTGCCACACCGTGACCTTGTAGCGGGCCCGGTAGTTATAGGCGAGGCGGGCGCTGAACTGCGGCGTGTCGTAGTAGAGCGCCAGATTGTAGGTGTACTTCGAGGTGCTGTCGGCGTCGTAGACGCCGGGGATAGCCCGCTGCGCCGGATCATCGAACGGATAGCGGATCTCGAACTTGTCCATGTAGGTGAAGTTGGCGCTGGCGCCGAAGTTGCGCAGCTTGCCGGGAAGGAAATCGAAGAAGCCGCTGGCGCTGAATTCATAACCCAGGAACTCGCCTGGGCCGGCGTTGCGCAGCTTGTAGACCATCGCTTCGGCGCCGCCGAGTTCGGGGACCGGCTCGTTTACGCCGCTATAGTAGATGTAGCCGTCCGGCTTCTTGAGGAATGCTCCGGCCGACAGCACGCCGCCGCGACCGAAATAGTATTCCAGTGAAGCATCGTAGTTGGTCGACCGATTGGCCTGCAGGTCGGGGTTGCCCGAGTAGACCACGGTGGCGGCTGGGATGATGGTCTTCCAGGAGGAGGTGTCCAGGAAGTTGGGGCGCTGGACGTCGATGGTATAGGCCAGGCGAAGCTGGATCTTGGGCGTGAAGTGGATCACGGCGTTGACGCTGGGCATGACGTCCACGTAGCGGCCGCCGCCCTTGGTCTCGGTGATGATGTCGGGGCCGCTGGTCTGCACGTTGTAGATCGCGCTGGCGATGTCGCCCTTGGTCTGGGTCACCCGCACGCCGGCGACGCCATCGACCGGAACGCCCAGGTCGAAGCCGTAATAGAGGTTGCCGAAGCCTGACAGCAGTTTCTCGTTGGATACGTAGCTCTGGCCGCGGTTGTTGGACGGCTTGACCGTGGTCCAGCCCACGGCTTGGCGCACCGCGGCCATGTTGGCCATAAGCGCCTTGCCCGACAGGTGATACCAGGTGTTGGAGGCCTCGCCGATCTTCACCGTGGTGGTGGCGTAGTCGCCGCCGGTGACGAACGAGGTCAGGGCCGTCGACACGTCCGCGTCGCGATAGCCGTAGTCGCGATTGGTGTCGCGATCCTCGTAGCGCAGGCCGCCTTCCACCCGGCGGACCAGCTTGTCGTCGCTGACGCGGTAGGAGACGTCCAGCTTTGCGACCTTCTGCTTGCTGTCGGCGTAGGTCTGCTCGTCGTGCACGCGGAACAGCTGGTAGCGGCTGACGTCGCCCAGGTTGGTGTCCGGGAAGGTGATGACCGGACCGCGGCCCGGCACCTTGCTGGAATTGAGATCGACATTGACCGTCTTGATCGGCGCGCCGGCGCTGTCGAGCAGGCGGTAGAGCGTCAGGACGCCGTAATAGTTGGTGTCGCTCCAGTTATACTGCAGCTGGCCGGTGGCGCTGAGGCGGCCCTTGTTCCAGTGAGCCTCGAGGTTGGTCGTGTAGTTGTTGGAGTCGACTTCCTCGCGATAGGACTGGACGTTGGCGTCGACGCCGCTGGCGTTGGTCAGGGTCAGCGACTGGACGGTGCGGCCGTCGTTGCCAAGGACCAGGTTCGAGACCGTGTGGTTGTCGTTGCGGACGGTGACGTGCAGGCGGTCGCGCGAGCGAGTCTCGTCGCTGCCGAAGTACGAGCCTTCCAGTACGACGTCGAAGTTGTCGTTCACGCGCCATTGGCCGGCCAGATTGATCGAGGGGCGCTCGATCGAGCCGTTCTCGATGCCGTAGTTCACCGCATAGGGCGCGATGGCGTTGGCGTGGCCCAAGGCGGTGACGCTGGTCAGGGCGGGACCCCAGAAGGTGCTGGGCGACTCGCTCTCGATGAACTGCTCTTGGTAGTTGTTCTTCGAGTACGACAGGTTGGCCAGGAAGCCCATTTGGCCCCAGTTGGTGTCGAACCGGTCGGCGACCAGCAGGCTGGCATAGGGGCTGTCGGTGCCGCCGGTGCTGCCGTGCACGTTTTTGATGCTGCCGGCCACGGTCCAGCCGTTGCGCAGGTCGAGCGGGCGGCGCAGCTCGACATTGACGGAGCCGGCGATACCGCCGTCGTCCTGGTCGGCGGTGCGGGTCTTGTAGACCTGGACCGACTTCAGCAGTTCGGCCGGGATGTCGGCCAGGTTGGCCGAGCGGCCTTCGCCCACGGTGTTGCTGCTACCGTTGATCGTGGTCGCGATCCCCGACATCCCACGGATGGTGATGTTGCTGCCTTCGCCGTGGACGCGCTCGATCTGCACGCCGGTGACCCGCGATAGCGCTTCGGGGACGTTGTTGTCCGGCAGCTTGCCGACATCTTCCGACTCGATCGACTCGACGATCTGAGCCGACTTGCGTTTGCGCTCCGCCGCCGCGTTCAAGCTGCCTCGGATACCTTTCACGATCACCGTATCGACGACGTTGGCGTCATCTTCGGCCTTCTTGTCTGACTTTTCAGAAGCGCTTGCGGCGTCCGTCTTGACGTCCTGCGCGAGCGCTTGATTTCCAACCATAATTGCCGCCGCGCTCGTAGCGACCAGCAACCAATTCTTCCCTCGGACCTGCATTTGTCCTCTCCCCTGACAAATTCGTGACAGGGAGGAACGCATATAACTCAGACAAGGTCAAAATAAATTATACGATATATCCGGACGGAATTGATCGGCCTGAATGGCGCGCATTCGGAGCTCTGGGATGCGGCGTGGGGCGCCTTGTTGCGGGGCTGAAGCATCTTGCGGCATGAACGGCTGGCAAGGGCCAAGCGCCGCGCAACACGAGCGTCGGGAACGACGTTTTCGGGTGCGAAAGACGTTTCGGCCGCGGGCGGAAAATCAGCCGCGCTGAGGGCGTCCGCTGAGGTCGGCGCCGGCGTCCGGAGCGAAGCGGCGGTTCCAGATCGTCGCCGAGGCCGAGATCGCCGTGACGATCAGGAAGGCCAGGGTGAAGTCGGCCAGCCGCGGCGAGGCGTGGTCGCCCGCCAGCATGCCGACGTGTAGGGCCAGAGCGCCGGCGCAGACGCCCAGCGACAGCATCAGCTGCTGGAAGGTGGCGTAGAAGCTGGTGGCCGCGCTCATCCGTTCGGGCGGGATCTCGTCATAGGCGATGGTGTTGTAGGCGGTGAACTGGAACGACATGCAGAAGCCGCTGACCATCAGGGTCAGGAAGATCAGCCAGATCGGCCATTCCGGACGGAAGAGGCCGCAGACCGCGTAGCCGGCGCTGGCCGCCAGGCCGCCGACGATCATGCTGTTCCTGAAACCGAAGCGGCGCAGGATGCGCGGCGCCAGGCTCTTCATCGCCAGCGAGCCGATGGCTCCGGCGATGGTGATCGTGCCGCTGGCGGCGGCGGTCATGCCAAAGCCCAGCTGCAGCATCAGCGGCAGCAGGAACGGCTGGGCGCCCTGGGTGATGCGGGTCAGCGAGCCGCCGATCACCGACAGCCGGAACGACGGCACGGCCATCAGCGACAGATCGAGGATCGGGTCGGCGCGCCGGCGGGCGTGACGCAGATAGAGCCCGCCCGCGACGAGGCCGACGGCGATCAGGGCCAGGGCTTGGGGCAGCTCCCCGCTGCGGCTGGTCATCTCGAAGCCGAACAGCAGGCAGCCGAGCGAGGCGCCCGACAGCAGGAAGCCGACGGGATCGGCCCGCACGGGCGTCTCGCCGCGCGCCTCGTCGATGAACAGGGTGACCAGCACGATGCCCAGCACGCCGATCGGGATGTTCAGGTAGAAGATCCAGCGCCAGTCCAGATAGGTGACGATGAAGCCGCCGATCGGCGGACCCAGGATCGGGCCGATCAGGGCCGGGATGATCAGCCACGACATCGCCGAGACCATGTCCTGCTTGGCCACCGACCGCAGCAGCACCAGCCGGCCGATCGGGATCATCATCGCGCCGCCGATCCCCTGCAGGAAGCGGGCGAGGATCAGCATCGGCAGGCTGGTGGCCTGGCCGCACAGCACCGAGCCGCCGACGAAGACGGCGATGGCCAGGCGGAACACGGTCTTGGAGCCGAAGCGGTCGGCCAAGCGTCCGCTGGCCGGAATGAAGATCGCCAGGGCCAGGAGATAGGCGGTGAGGGCCGAACTCAGGCTGGGCGCCGGCACGCCGAAGTCGCGGGCCATGGTCGGCAGGGCGGTGGCCAGCACCGTGGCGTCCATCTGCTCCATGAAGAGCGCGCAGGCGATGATGACCGCCACCAGGCGGTAGGGCGGCCGCTTGCGGTCGTCGATCGCCGGCGCGTCGGGAGCCCGGGTGACGCCGTCGGCGGCGGGAAGGATGCCGTCGCGGACCTCGGAATTGATCGACGCCAGGCCCCGCCGTCTCAGCCTGGTCACGCACGGGCCTCGTGTTCGGAGGTCGCGACAGGGGGCGAGGGGCGGCGATAACGTAGGGTCACGGAGCGGTTTAGACGCCCTGCGAGGCGTCGGCGCAACCCCTTTGGGCCGTCGGTCAGGCCGGGATCGAGCGCTTCAGCCGGGCGGCGGCGAACACCAGGCAGGCGCCGCCGGCCACCGCGCTGAGCTGCATCAGCGAGATCGACGAGGCCAGGCCGTCGGTCGCGCCGCGGGCGACGAACAGGTCGCTGAGCCAGCCGGTCAGGAACGGGCCCACGCCCATGCCGATGACGTTGAGCACGAACAGCATGCTGGCCATGCCGACGGCGCGCAGGCGCGGCGGCAGCAGCATCTGGCCGGCGGCGAACAGCGGGGCCGAGAAGGCCGAACCGGCCAGTTCGGCGATGAAGTAGCAGAGATAGGCGGTCGGGCCGCTGGTCTGGAAGAACAGCAGGATCGCCGGGCCCATGACGCCGATGCCGATCATCGGCAGCCACAGGTACCAGCGGGCGTCGCGGCCGCCCAGGCGGTCGGCGGCGAAGCCGAAGATCAGGGTGCCGACGAAGCCGGTGACGCCCTGCAGCAGGCCGCTCAGAGAACCGACCTCGGTCGAGCTCATGTGCTGCACGCGGATCATGTAGGTCGGCACCCAGTTCTCGAAGGCGCTGGCCGAGGCCGAGATCAAGGCAAAACCCAGGGCGATCGGCAGGAAACAGGGGTGGCTGACGATGTGGCCGGCCGCTTCCTTCAGCGAGTACTGGCGGGCGTTCTCCTCGGTGGCGGCGTCGAAGGTCCCGCGCGGCGGCTCGCGCACGATCAGGAAGAACAGCGCCGCGACGATCATCCCCGGAAAGCCGACGATCAGGAAGGCGCTGCGCCAGCCGAAATGGTCCTCCAGCACGCCGCCGAAGGTCAGGCCCGCCCACATGCCGATCGAGATGCCCAGGCTGTAGACGGCGATCGCCGCCCCGCGCCGGGCCTGCGGGAAGTAGTCGGAGATCAGGGAGTAGGCGGCGGGCGAGCAACCGGCCGAAGAGACGGCAATGCCGAACCGCGCCAGGGCCAGCCCCATGAAATTGCCCACGAAGCCGCTGATGACGGTCAGGGTGCTCCAGGCGCCGATGGCGGCCGCGATGATCGCCCGGCGCGAGCCCTTGTCGGCCAGACGCGCGATCGGAAAGCCCGCCAGCGAATAGAGCAGGGACGAGCCGAAGCCGGTCAGCAGGCCGATCTCGGTGTTGGAGACCTTCAGGTCGCGGCTGATCGGGTCGACCAGGATGATCAGCAGGAAACGGTCGATCCAGCTGAAGGTGTAGACCAGGGTCAGCATGGCCAGGACGATCCAGGCCCGGCTCGACACCTTCGAAGGGGCCGGTGCGGGCGTTGCGTCGGCGATAGCGGCGTCGGCCATGTTGGTTCCGTGGGAGACTCTGACCGCTCCGACGAACCACGGCGCGTGTCGCGGGTAGATGTCGTTCTTAGCAACCATGCTTGGCGGGCCGCGTAACGAACCGCTGGCCCGCTTGGGAAGCGTCGCCGTTCACTTCCAAATTCGCGCAACCATCATTGTGCAACGCGACATTCTCGCTGGCGGGCTCCTGCCAAATCCTCGCATGGAGACCGGCTTGAGCGAGACGCGGGCGGCCTTTCCGGGAGGAGGAAAGCGCCAGGAACCCGCGCCCGCAGCACCCTCGATCAAGAGGCCAGGCCCGTCCGAAGGCTTTCAAGCTCAAGGGGATAATCGTGATGTATTCGGATTTCGTGACGGCTCGCCGACGCAAGCGCGGCCTGAAGGCGACGCTGATGGTCGCCGGCCTGCTGGCCGCCGTGTCGCCGGCGCTCGCCTGGGCCCAGACGGACGCAGCCCCCGCCGACGACAATGTCGTGCCCGAACTGGTCGTCACCGCCCAGAAGCGTTCGGAAAACGTGCGCGACGTGCCGCTGAGCATCAGCGTCCTGACCGGCGACCAACTGGCCAAGCAGCACGTGGCCAACTACGCCGATCTTGCCCGCAGCACGCCGGGCCTGTCGTTCAGCAACACCGGCAACAGCGGCCTGTCGCGCATCAGCCTGCGCGGGATCAGCTCGTCCCAGGGCTCGGCGACGGTCGGCGTCTATCTGAACGACGTGTCGCTGACGATCCCGAACCAGTTCTTCACCGGCGTGACCCTGCCGCGCCTGTTCGACCTCGACCACGTCGAAGTGCTGCGCGGGCCGCAGGGCACGCTCTACGGCGACAGCTCGCTGGGCGGCACCCTGCGCTTCATCACCAAGACGCCGAAGCTGGGCGGCTATGAGAGCAGCGCCGAGGGCGAGGTCTCGCACACCGACGAAGGCGGCGTGAACTACCTGTTCGGCGGCATGATCAACGCTCCGGTCGGCGAGAACGCTGCCTTCCGCCTCGCCGTGCAGCGCGAGTACCAGAGCGGCTTCGTCGACCACGTCAATTCGGCCGGCGTCGTCGACAACAAGAACGTCGACGCCGAGCGCACCACGGCCCTGCGCGCCAGCTTCCTGTGGGAGCCGACCGACGACCTGAAGGTCAGCTCGACGGTGCAGTGGCAGCAGACCGACGCCGACGACACCGGCATCACCAAGCTGTCTCTGGGCAAGTTCCAGGAGAACCGCCCGGTGCGCGAGCCCAGCCAGGACACCCTGTTCGCGCCGAGCGTGATGGTCGAGAAGCGCTTCGGCGACCTGACCTTCACCTCGATCAGCGGCTACGCCTATCGCAGCTTCGACCGCCAGTTCGACGGCTCGATCTACGACAGCGAATACGTCGCCAGCGTGCTCGACGACAGCTATGGCGACACCTACGAGACCATCGCGGCCCTGCCGGGGATCATGCGCAACAAGGACGCCGTGGCGACCTACAGCCAGGAATTCCGTCTGGCCTCGCCGTCGCTGGCCGAGAGCGGCAAGCGCTACGAGTGGCAGGTGGGCGCCTATTTCGCCAAGCAGAAGATCACCAGCCTCGACCACGAGTACGTGCTGGGTCTCGACGCTGCCGTCGCCTCCGAACTGGGAACCACGACCCAGGCGGCGCTCGGCTACGCCACGCCGGGCGGCCTGATTGGCTACTTCAATTCGGTGCGCCGCAACAACCAGATGGCTGTCTTCGCCGAGGGCTCGTTCAAGGTCACCGACAAGCTCAAGGCCACCGTGGGCCTGCGCCAGGTCAAGGCGTCCAGCCAGTACGCGCTGGAGGAGGGCGGTTGGCTGGCCGACGGCGCGCCGGCCCATGACGACGCGAGCACCCGCTCGGCGCCGCTGACGCCGAAGTTCGCGGTGACCTATGAAGCGAGCAAGTCGGTGTCGCTGTACGCCAACGCCGCCAAGGGCTTCCGCCTGGGCGGCCAGAACAACGCCCTGACCTCGTTCTGCGCCGCCGACGTGCGCAGCCTCGGCCTCTCCGACGCCAAGAGCTATCGTCCCGACAGCCTGTGGAGCTACGAGGGCGGCGCCAAGACCCGCCTGTTCGACGGCCGCGTGACCTTCAACGCCTCGGCCTTCTACATCGACTGGAAGAACGTCCAGCAGTCGGTGCGCCTGTCGACCTGCGGCTCGGTGATCACCGGCAACGCCGGCGACGCCCGCAGCCAGGGCGGCGAGTTCGAACTGCGCGCGGCCCTGACCGACAACCTGACGCTCAACCTGTCGGGCGCGGTCACCGACGCCAAGATCACCGAGGCCGCCAAGGGCACTGGCGCGGTCGACGGCTCCAAGTTGCTGGGCACGCCGGAGAACACCTTCTCGGTGGGCTTCGACTATGACCATGCGATCACCGACCGCATCGACGGCTTCGCCAGCGTGAACTGGTCGCATACGGGCGAGAGCTACGGCTCCTACTCGACCACCAGCAAGGACTATCGCCGTCCGTCCTACGACCTGGTCGACGCCAGCATCGGCGTGGATGTCGCGGACATCCAGCTGTCGCTGTTCGCCAAGAACCTGCTGAACGAGGACACCATCATCCAGAAGCCCTCGGTTCTGTTCGTCACCCAGGGGCTGGCGCTGCGTCCGCGCACCGTGGGCCTGAACGTGAAGGCGAAGTTCTAGTCTCCGAGAGGAGCGCCATCCCGGCTTTCCGCTTCGCTGCGGCCGGGGTGGCGAGTTTCTCGAATGGCAAGAAGAAAGGGGCGCTCCTCGCGGAGCGCCCCTTTTTCGTTCACCCCCGGTCTTCAGTTCACCCGGGCGCGGGCCGCCTCGACCTGCTGGATGAAGGCCGCGACCAGCGGCGGCGGATGGCCCTGGCGGGTGATCACCGAGATCTTGCTGGCGTAGGAGAAGGTCTCCGGCGCGACCTTATGGAAGCGCTTGCCGCCGCCCATGCCCGCGACCTGGTGTTCGGTCAGGAAGCCCAGATAGCGGCCCGAGGCGATCATCATGGCGATCGACTCCATGTGGGTGACCGTCGCCGTGCGTTTCAGCAGGCCGCTGACCCCCAGCCGCTCCATCTCGTGCTCGAACGGGTAGCCGACGAAGTCGTAGGAGGCGATGTCCTCCAGGTCGACGCGATCGTCATGGGCGCGCAGGCGCCAGGCCGGGTGATCCTCGGTGCAGTAGAGCCAGCTGACCTCCTCGTAGAGGAAGTGGTAGCGCAGCTGCTCCATCGGCCGGCGCTCGAACACCACGCCGACGTCGAGATTGTTCTCGATCACCGCCTGCTCGATCAGGTTCGAGGTCGTGGTCGAGATGTTGAAGTGCACGTTCGGATAGGCCGCCTTGTAGCCGTCGAACACCTCGGGCAGGCGGAAGTTGGGATCCCCGACCAGGGCGTCGACCATGCCGATGCGGATGGCGCCCGCGGGGCTGGCGTGGATGTCGCGCACCCGGGCCTCGAACAGGTCGAGCTCGTCGAACAGCTTCTCGCAGGCCTCGTGCACCCGCGCGCCCTCGGCGGTGAGGGTGAAGCCGCGCCGGCCGCGTTCGCACAGCCGTGCGCCCAGGCGGATCTCCAGGTCCTTTATGTAGCGGCTGATCGACGGCAGGCCGATCTGCAACTCGGACTCGGCGGCGACGAAGCCGCCGTGCTTGACCACCGTGGCGAAGGTGCGCAGCAGGCGCAGGTCGTTGTCGCTGACCCGGCCGGTGAAACGCTTCAGACCCAGTTCCATACTTGGCTCGTCCGACAACAATGATTGCCCATGCGGGCATTCCCGACGACCGGGGAAGCGACGCAATCTGATGCTCGCGATCCACGCTCGACGCCTGTTCGGAATAGCACCGGGCGGGAGGGGGCTAAGATCGCCGGCGGCTAGAAACCGGAAATCCCTGGGGTTTGCTGAAAAGCTGATGGCCGGCGCCTGAATTTTGCGCGGGATGCGTCGCTGGCGAAAACTCGTCGTTCGGCGACCGTCACGCGACGAGCGGGCGGCGAGCCTTGAAAGGCGATCTTTCCGCTTTCGGCAACTAAGGCGATCGACCGGACTGGGCGTCGAAACCGCGCTTTCGCGCCTGCCAGGATCCGCCGCCGATGCTTCGAACCCGTCTTTCCTGCCTTCTCGCGGCCGCGACCATGCTCGCCGGACCGGTCATGGCGCAACCCGTTCCGCCCTCGGCCGACCGCTGGGCCGGAGACGGCGGCGTCACGCCCTTCTATCGCTGGACCGGCGCCGCTCCCGCTTTGCCGGGCATGATGCTGAGGCGGGAGGTCCTGCCGGCCGAGGACGCGCTGGCCGGCGCGGGCAGGGCCGAGCGCATCCTCTACAGCTCCACCGACTGGCTGGACGCCAAGAAGATGGTCACGGTCTCCGGAGCGGTGTTCTTCCCCAAGGGCGCGCCGCCGGCCGGCGGCTGGCCGGTGATCGCCTGGGCCCATGGCACCACGGGCGTCGCCGACGTCTGCGCTCCGTCGTTCATGCCGCGCTCCGAGCGCGACCAGCAGTACCTGTCGGCCTGGCTGGAGGCCGGCTACGCCATCGTCGCCACCGACTATGCGGGCCTCGGCACGCCCGGCCCGCATCCCTATCTGCAGTCGCGCTCGGAAGGCCTGGCCGTGCTCGACAGCGTGCGGGCGGTGCTGAAGGCCTATCCGGGCCAACTGGCCAACAAGGTGGTGACCATGGGCCAGTCGCAAGGCTCGGGCGCGGCTCTCGCCGCCGCCTACTGGGCGCCGACCTACGCTCCGGACCTGAAGATCAAGGGCACGGTGGCCACGGGCGTGGTGGCCCACACCAACAACACCCGCGGCGCGCCGCAGGAAGAGGTCCCCAGCCTCTATACCGACCGCGACGCCGGCGGGAACGCGGCCTACGAGATCCTCTACTTCCTGGGCACGGTGCGCTCGATCGACCCGCAGGGCATCCGCGCCGAGGACTACATTTCGCAGGCCGGCCAGCCGTTGCTGGAGAAGGCTCAGACCACCTGCATGGGCGGCCTGCGCACCTTCGCCCGCGAGATCGCCCTGCCGGTTTCCAAGCTCTACAGCCGGCCGATCGACGCGCTCGAGGCGCGGGCCGACGCCTTGAGCGACTTTCCGGACGTGAAGATCCCGACCCCGGTCTTCGTTGGCACCGGCCTGGCCGATTCCGACGCCCAGACCGTCAGCCAGTACAACTTCGTCTCGGCCATGTGCGCGGCGGGGAACACCGTCGAATGGCGCTACTACCCGCACGCCACCCACGGCAGCGCGGTGATGCGCTCGCGCGCGGACTCGCCGGCCTTCGTCGAGAAGGTGCTGCACGACAAGCCGGTGGCCAACCTGTGCCCGAGCCTGGTTCCGCCGGGACCGTTGCAGGAGCCGGAAGGCTGAGGCGTTCCCTCAAACCGAAAAACCCCCGCGAAAGCGGGGGCCTAGGCTTTTCTGAAGCGCATGGCGCTCGAGGATAAACACCTGGGTCCCCGCTTTCACGGGGATTTTACGGGTGAAACGGCCGCTCAAAGACTGGCGACATAGGCCCGCCAGCCGCCGAGGGCGGTGATCTCGCTCGCGCCGTCCAGCGCGCGCGGCTCGGCCACGAACCCCTTCACGGTGCGGCCGTCGTCCAGGGTCACCGAGCCGATGGCCAGAGGGGCGGGCACCTCGGCGGTGAAGCTGCCGAAAGCGGCCAGGTCCAGTTCGTAGAGCTCGACGGCGATCGGCGCGCCGCCTTCGGCATGCACCAGGGCCGGCTTGGGCGGGGTCGAGTTGGCGATGGCGTAGAGGCGGTAGCTCTGCGCGGTCTTGGCCTCGCCCAGGAAGCGGGCGTTGCGCGAGGTCAGCTGCCAGTGCAGCGGCATGCCTTGCAGGTGGGCGCCGACGACGGCGAGGGTGACGGTTTCCATCTTGTCTCCAAGGTCGAGGGCGGGAGCGGGCGCATCGAGCCGCGCGATGTAGGGACGAGCCGCTTCGATCAGCGCGCGGTCGGCATGAGCCGGTCCGATCAGGGTGACGCCGAAGCCGACATCGCCGCCTCGGAAGCCCGCCGGAACGGCCAGGGCGCTCATGTCGAGCAGGTTGACGAAGTTGGTATAGAGGCCCAGCGCCGCGTTCAGCCGGATCGGCTCGGCCTTCATCTCGGCGATGCGGAACGCGGTCGGGGCCGTGGGCAGGACCAGCAGGTCGATCTCGTCCCACATCGCTTCGGCTCGGCGGGCCAGGGCCTTCAGCCGGTATTCGCCTTCGAACAGTTCGACGGCGGTGACGTCCAGGCCGGCCTCGACGATGGTCCGCACGGTGGGATCGATGGCGTCCGGCTTGTCGGCCAACATCGTCTTCAGCGCCGCCGTCCGTTCGGCCACCCACGGACCGCCGTAAAGCAACTGGGCGGTCTCGCTGAGGAAGTCGATGTCGATCGGCACGATCTCCGCGCCGTCGGCGGCGAAGCGCGCCAGCGCCTGCTCGTAGAGATGGGCGGCGGTCGCGTCGCCGAGGAAGTTGCGCTGATGGGGCAGGGGCGCGCCCAGACGCTTGGCGTCGCGCGGGCGATCCTCCAGCGGACGCGAGAACGGATCGGCCGCGTCGAAGCCGGCGGCGACCGCGTCGACCAGTTCGGCGTCGTCGAGGTCGCGGGTGAAGACGCTGATGCAGTCCAGCGACCGGCAGGCCGGCACGAGGCCGCTGGTGCTCCAGCGGCCCTTGGTCGGCTTGAAGCCGACGAGATTGTTGAACGCTGCAGGCACCCGGCCCGAGCCGGCGGTGTCGGTGCCCAGGGCGAAGTCGACGAGACCAGCCGACACGGCGACGGCTGATCCTGAGCTCGATCCGCCGCTGACGAAGGCGCGGTTGAACACGCAGTGCGGCGCGCCGTGCGGGCTGCGCGTGCCGTTCAGGCCGGTGGCGAACTGGTCAAGATTGGTCTTGCCGACGGGGATGGCCCCCCCCGCGATCAGCCTTTGGACCACCTCGGCGGAGGTTTCCGGCGCATAGGCGAAGTCCGGACAGCCGGCTGTGGTCGGCAGGCCGGCGAGGTCGATGTTGTCCTTGATGGCGAAAGTCGCGCCGGCCAGCGGCAGGACCTCGCCGGCCGCGATCCGGGCATCGACGGTGCGGGCGTAGGCGCGGACGGCTTCTGGATCCAGCCGCTCGATCCAGACCTGGGGCTGGACGGCGTCATAGGCGGCGATGCGGACCAGGGCGGCGTCGGCCGCCTCCAGCGCGCTCGTCCCGCCGGCGGCGACGGCGGCCGCGAGCGCCCGCGCGGTCACGCCCGCACCACCATGCGTACCGGCGTCGGGTTGAAGCCGTTGCAGGGGTTGTTGATCTGCGGGCAGTTGGAGACCACAACCGTGACGTCCATATGCGCCAGCAGGGTCACCGATAGGCCCGGCGCCGAGATGCCGTCGACGATGCCCAGGGCGCCGTCGGCCTCGACCGGCACGTTCATGAACCAGTTGATGTTGCTGACCATGTCGCGCTTGTTGCGGCCGGCCCGGCCGTTGGCGTCGAGGAAGTTGTCGACGCAGGCGTGCTGGTTCTTGGTGTGGTGACCGTAGCGTAGGGTGTTGCTCTCGCATGAGCAGGCCCCGCCGATGGTGTCGTGATAGGCGACGTTGGTGGCCACGATCCGCATCATCGGCCGCCCCTCGTTCGACAGCAGCACCGCCCCGTCGCGCAGGAAGAGGTTGCCCTGGGCGGCGATGGTGTCCTGGGCGCTGTAGCGTTCGGCGTCGTCGGCCGTGGCGTACATCAGGAAGTCGACCGCCTGGTTGCCCTCCAGGTCGATGATCTCCAGCGTCTCGCCGGCCTTCAGGTCATGCATCCACGGGGCGCGGGCGGGCACCACCTCGTCGTGCAGCACCGTCGTGTTGAGGTCTTCGCGCATCGGACCCTCCTAGCGGGCGTAGTAGTCTTCGACGTTCAGGAAGGCGCGCAGGCCTTCCGGCGTGCCGGTGCGGATCGGGTCGTCGGCCGGCGCCACCGGGCCGCGCCAGGCCTGGGCCCGCACGGGGGTGACCGTGTAGTCGGGACGCTGGTCCATCACGTGCGGCGTGTTGGCCAGCACCACGATCAGGTCCATCTCGGCCCGCAGCAGCAGACTGCGGCCCGGAGCGAACGGACCGACCTGCGGCGTGATCGCCCCGTCGGCCTCGACCTTGGCGCCCTTGAACCAGGTGATGCAGGGATGGATGTCCTTGCGCCCAAGGCCGTACTTGCCGACCGCTAGGCCGAACCGCTCGCGGCTCGACGGATGCGGGCCGTAGTTGCCGGCCTGGCCGTGCTTGGCGGCGATGCTCCAGGGCGTGGACGGACCGCAGAAGGCGTCGTGCGTGCCGGCGTCATCCTCCAGGATGCTCATCAGCGCCCGGCCCATGTCCGACAGCAGGAAGCGGCCGGCGCCCAGATAGCCGTTCCACTGGATCTTCAGGGTGTCGGCCACGTTCAGCCGCTCGACCGGCCGTTCGGCGTTGAACAGTAGCATCGACACGCAGCCGTCGCCGGCCAGGTCGGTCAGGCGCAGGCGGGTCCCGCGGGCGATCTGCTTGCTGGCATAGCCGCCGGCCGCGATCGTCTCGGCCCAGACCATGTCGTCCGGCGAGACGCCTTCGGGCAGGTCAGCCGCGGCCGAGGCGGGCAGGGTGGGCATGGCCTCGACCACCGCGCCGCCCTGGGCGCGGGCGTGGGCCTGGGCGCCGTAGGGATCGGCCGTGCTCACGCGGCGCTCTCCGCCCGTTTGGCGGCGTAGGTCTCGAAGCCGTCGATGATCTCGTCCGACATCCGGCGCGCGCCGGTCTGCATGTATTCCATGGCGTTCAGCGCCGCGTCGTGGGCCGGCGTCGACGAGGCCGTCACGCAGTCCTCGACCACGCGGCAGTAGTAGTCGCCCTGGTGGCCGTCGACGAAGGTGTAGTGCACGCAGACGTCGGTGAAGCCGCCGCAGAGGATCAGCGTCTGCGCCTTCAGGCCCTTGAGCAGGATCTCCAGCTCGGTGCCGTAGAAGCAGGAGTAGCGGCGCTTGGCGAGCAGGTAGTCGCCTTCGACGATGCCCAGTTCCTCGATGGCGAACTCGGTGCCCGGCGAGGTCTCGATGCAGTGCACGTCCTCGCGGCCGTCCAGCTCGCGGCCGAAGTCGATCATGTTGGGGCGATGCACTTCCTTGAAGAACACCACGGGGATGTCGGCGGCGCGGGCGGCGTCGACCAGTGTGCGCACGCGGTGCATGCGCTCGACGCGGTCGGGCAGCAGGGGCAGGCGCTCCGACGGCGCCCAGTCCATGAACGAGCCCTTCTGGACGTCGATGACGACGAGGACGGGCTGACCGACGATCATCGGCCGGGCGTTGTCGGGGGTGTAGGTCAAGGCTGGATTCCCTGGTGTCTCTTGAGATCACCAAGACCAGCACGCGACGCTTCGAGAAATGACGCCGCCGGAAAAGTTGGTTGCGGATCGCGGCAACTGAACCGGCGGCGTTCGTGGTCTAGCGCTTGGCGGCCTTCTCGACGGCGCGGAAGACGCGCAGGTAGTTGCCGCCCCACAGCTTGGCGATGTCGGCCTCGGAATAGCCGCGCCGCACCAGTTCGACGGTGACGTTGGCGGCTTCGCCTTCATTGTTCCAGCCGACGACGCCGCCGCCGTGGTTGAAGTCGGACGACAGGCCCACATGGTCGATCCCGACGCGCTTGACGGCGTAGTCGACGGAGTCGGCCAGGTCCTTCACCGTCGCCTTGGGCAGCAGGGCGTTGACGGCGTGGCTGTAGTCCAGCCGCTTCTCCGGCGTCAGCGCCTCGGTCCCGTCGGCGGGGCGGACATAGGCGACCGGCAGGGCGTATTGCGCGCGCAGGGCCGCGACCTTGGGCGGGAAATCGGAACCCGGTTTCACGAGGTAGGGGCCGAAGGCGACGATCTGCACGACCCCGCCCTTGGCGGCGATAGCGTCGAGTTCGGCGTCCGACAGGTTGCGCGGGCTGTCGACCACGCCCTGCACGCCCGAGTGGCTGGCCACGACCGGCGCGCGGCTGAGCGCCAGCACCTGCTTCACGCCGTCGGGCGTCAGCTGCGAGACGTCGATGATCACGCCCAGGTCGTTGAGCTTGGCCACCGCCTGCTTGCCCAGCGGCGACAGCCCGCCCCACTCGACCTTGGTCCCGCCGCTGGGGCGCGAGGAGTCGGCGAAGGCGTTGTTGCCGGCGTGGACGAAGCCGAAGCTGCGCACGCCCGCGGCGTAATAGGCGTCGATCGGCGCCAGGTCTTCGCCGAACGGATAGGCGTTGAGGAAGCCGACGATGATCGCCCGCTTGCCGGCCTTGGCGGCGGCCTCGACGTCGGCGGCCTTAAGGGCCAGCACGGCGCGGTCGGGATGGCGCTCGGCGATCCCGCGGATGGCGGCCAGCTTGGCGTCGGCGTCCTTGCGGGCCTTGGCGTAGCCCTCCGGCGTGCGCGGGCCTTGCGAGACGAACACCGCCAGCACCGCTGCATCGACGCCGCCGCGCTCGAGCTTGGGCAGGTCGACCTGGCCGTCGCCGTCGACGGCCGCTTCGTGGACGCCGACGCCCAGGTCCTGGGGCACGTCCGCATGGCTGTCGAGCACCAGGACGCGGGCATGGACGGCCTTGGCGTCGAGATCGGCGGCCTGGGTCGCGCCGGCGGTCGCCAGGGCCAGCAGGCCCGCGGTGGCGAGGAGGAGGGGACGGAACATGACGTCGAGCTTTCTGTGGTCGGCTCTGGTTTGCGATCGGGGGAGGGGAGCGGCCCGAGTCCCGGAAGGGGCGCGGCCTTCTGCGACGCTAGACCGGGCTTTGCGGCGGCGACCAATGCGGTGTTCTCATGTCGGATATTGCCGCCGGTAAAGCTGGCCGCGGCGGCGGTGCTGGCAGGGCGTCCAGAAATTCTGCCAACCCGGCCGGCGCGGCCTCGTCTAAGGCGTAATTCCTAGCGTCGCCATCGGGTTTGGCTTTGCTTTGGAGACCGTTCGATGACCGACGCCGCAGCCGTGTCCCAGACCGCGGGTCAGACGCCCGCCCAGACCGCCGCCGAGCGCCGTCGCTGGCTGCTGCTGGGCCTGATCATCTTCGCCGGCATCCTCAACTACGTGGACCGGCAGGTGATCGCGGTGCTCAAGCCGATCATCGAGCAGGACATGGGCTGGAGCGACGCCGACTACGGGCGCCTCGCCTCGCTGTTCCAGTTCTCGGCGGCCATCGCCTTCCTGTTCACCGGCGGTATCGTCGACAAGCTCGGCGTCAAATGGGCCGCGCCCGTGGGGGTGGCGACCTGGAGCCTGGCGGCCATGGCCCATGGCGGTGCCAACACCATGCTGCAGTTCTCGGCCGCTCGCGTGGCCCTGGGCGCGACGGAGTCGATGGGCACGCCGTCCTATGTGAAGACCATCGGGGCGCTGTTCTCGGCGCGGATGCGGTCGGTGGCGTTTGGCATCTCCAACGGCGCCTCCAACATCGGGGCGATCGTCACGCCGCTGCTGCTGCCGCTGCTGTCGGCGGTGGTCGGCTGGCGGGCCTCGTTCGTGGTGGTCGGCGCGCTCGGTTTCCTCTGGGTGGCCCTGTGGTTCGTCTCGACGCGCGGCTTGCAGCTCGCGCCCGACAAGCCGGTCGAGGTCGCTGGGCAGCCTACGGGCAAGATTGGCCTGAAGGTTCTGCTGTCGGACCGCCGCACCTGGGGCGTGGCCGGCGCCAAGGCGCTGTCGGACCAGGTCTGGTGGCTGCTGCTGTTCTGGGCCCCGGACTTCTTCCACCGGGTCTTCCACGTCGGCATGCACGACATCGGCAAGCCCCTGGCCGTGGTTTACGGCTTCGCGGCCGTCGGCTCGGTGTTCTCCGGCTGGATCGCCTCGCGACTGCTGGCCCGAGGCCTGTCGATCAACACGGTGCGCAAGGGCTCCATGCTGGTCTGCGCCCTGCTGGTGACGCCGGTGCCGCTGGCGGTGCTGGTCGACAACTACTGGCTGGCGGTGCTGCTGCTGGGCCTGACGCTGGCCGCGCACCAGGGCTTCTCGACCAACATGTTCGCCACGATCGCCGACATCACGCCCAAGGACCGGGTGGGCTCGGTCACGAGCTTCGGCGCCTTCTGCGGTAACCTCGCCGGCATGGGCATCGTGCTGCTGGCGGGGGAACTGCTCCAGCGCGGCGCCGGCTATCTGCCGCTGCTGGCCATCGCCGCCGTCTCCTACCTGATCGCCGTGGCCTGGCTGCAGCTCTTCGTGCCGCGCCTCCAGGCCGCCCAGGCCTGAGCGGGAGCAAGCCGATGACGCAAGACACCACCACTCGCGGCGTGCTGCTGGCCGCCGAAGGTCTGGACAAGCCGTTCCATGCCGTCTCCTGGGACGCATCGAGCCAAGAGGGCGCGTCGCCGCAGCCCAAGGACCTCGTCCTGGAGCCCAAGCCGGGCGTCAAGCCGCGCAACATCGTCGTGGTGCTGACCGACGACCATCGCTTCGACGCCATGGGCTTCACCGGCGCCCAGCCCTTCGTCGAGACGCCGGTGCTCGACCGGCTGGCCGCCGAGGGCGCGCACTTCAAGAACGCCTTCGTCACCACGGCCCTGTGCTCGCCGTCGCGGGCGACCATCTTCACCGGCCTCTACGCCCACCAGCACCGGGTGGTGGACAACAACCACCCGATCCGGCCGGACGTGACCTTCTTCCCGGAATATCTGCAAGCGGCCGGCTACGAGACCGCCTTCATCGGCAAGTGGCACATGGGCGTGGAGGGCGACGACCCGCAGCGCGGCTTCGACCACTGGATCAGCTTCAAGGGTCAGGGCGACTACTGGCCCAACGGCGATGGTCTGAACGTCAATGGCGAGCGCGTGCCCCAGAAGGGCTACCTGACCGACGAACTGACCGACTACGCCATGGACTGGCTGGAGAGCCGCGACGGCGACAAGCCCTGGCTGCTGTTCCTGGCCCACAAGGCCGTGCACGCCGAGTTCATTCCCGCCCCGCGCCACCTCGGCCGCTACGACGACGCCGAGTTCCGCTATCCGGAGAGCCTGAACCTGCCCCCCGAGCAGGCCGAGGGCCAGCCGGTTTGGGTCAAGAACCAGCGCAACAGCTGGCACGGGGCCGATTTTCCGTACCACACCAACCTTGACCTGGCGCACTACTACAAGCGCTACGCCGAGACGATGTTGTCGGTCGATGAGGGCATCGGCCGCGTCCTCGACCACTTGGAAGCCAAGGGCGAGCTCGACAGCACGCTGGTGCTCTACATGGGCGACAACGGCTTCGCGTTCGGCGAGCACGGCCTGATCGACAAGCGCACGGCCTATGAGGAGTCGATGCGCATCCCGATGCTGGCGCGCTGTCCGGAGCTGTTCCCGGGCGGGACGGTGGTCGAGCAGGTGGTGGCCAATCTCGACATCGCGCCGACCCTGCTGGCGGTCGCCGGCCTTGAGGCGCCCGAAGGCCTGCAAGGCGAGGACATGCTGCCCCTGACGCGTGGCGAAGACGTGCCGTGGCGCACCGAGCTGCTCTACGAATACTATTGGGAGCGCAACTTCCCGCAGACCCCGACGGTCCACGCCATCCGCCAGGATCGCTACAAGTACATCCACTATCACGGCGTCTGGGACATCGACGAACTCTACGACCTGCAGGCCGATCCGAACGAGACGGTGAACCTGATCCACAGTCCCGGCCACGAGGCGGTGGTCGCGCGCCTGACGGAGCGGCTCTTTCAAAGGCTTGAAGAGCAGGATGGGCTCCAAATCCCGCTGCCATTGCCGGTGGGCGGCCGCCACTTGCTGCGCGACGCCGACGGGGCGGTTCCGGCCGACTTCCCGGCGGTGCTGCTGAAGGCGCGGGAGTAGGCGAAGTCAGGCGGTTGGTGTGACGCAAGGGAAGCCTTGCCGCCCTTAGGAAATCCGAGGATCGGCCAAGAATATCTTTCTACTCCCATCGGATTAGTAGGAATACGAACCTCCCCCTGGAAGCCGACGCCGAACGCCGGCCCTTGGGGATATGCCATGACTGTTCGTACCGCCGCCCGCCGGGGCCGCGCCCACACCCTGCGCCTGGCCTTGCTGGCTGGCGCCGCCGTTCTCGCCACTGGTTCGGCCGCGCTCGCCGCCGACGCCGGCACCGACTCCAACACCGTTGAAGAGGTCAAGGTCACCGCCCGCTATCGCGAGGAGTCGGTGACCAAGGTGCCGGTGGCCATTAGCGTCGTGTCCGGCGACGCGGCCGCCGCCAAGAACCTCAACAACCTGCAGGACATCGCCTCGACGATCCCGACGGTCGACTTCCGCACCGGGGCCTCGAACAAGGACCGCACCGTCTTCATCCGCGGCGTCGGCACCATCACCACCTCGCCGGGCGTCGAGCCCTCGGTCTCGACCGTGATCGACGGCGTCGTGCTGTCGCGTCCGGGCCAGACGACGCTCGATCTGGTCGAGCTGGAGCGCATCGAGGTGCTGCGCGGCCCGCAAGGCACGCTGTTCGGCAAGAACGCCTCGGCCGGCGTGGTCAACATCGTCAGCAAGAACCCGGGCCCCGACGCCCACGCCTTCGCCGAAGCCGCCTGGTACGAAGGCGACGAGTACCGCCTGAAGGCAGGCGTCTCGGGTCCGCTGATCGACGGCAAGCTGGGCGCCAGCCTGTCGATCCTCAAGAGCGGCTGGGACGGCAACGTCAAGAACGTCACCACCGGCCAGACGGTGAACGGCTACGACCGCTTCGGCGGCCGCGCCAAGATCGTCGCCACGCCGAGCGACGACCTGACCCTGACCTTCAGCGCCGACTTCAGCCGTTCGGACGAGGATCCGCCGACCGGCGTCTTCGCCTCGAGCGACCGCGTGGCCTATCCCACCAACGTCGTGACGGCGAACCCGACCCTGGTCGCGGCCCTGGCCGCCTCGGGCATCACCGCGGGCGCCAACAACACCAAGACCAACGCCGACGTCCGCAGCTTCGTCGATGACCGCAACGGCGGCGTCTCGGCCCAGGCGGATTGGAAGGTCGGCGATTTCACGATCACCTCCATCAGCGGCTACCGCAGCTGGAAGAACCACCAGCGCCAGGACTTCGACCAACTGGCCGTGGCCACCGCGGCCATCCCGACCGCCTTCGATGACGGCAAGGTGGACTTCAGCCAGGTCTCGCAGGAACTGCGCATCACCTCGCCCAAGGGCGGGCTGATCGACTACGTCGCCGGCCTCTACTACCTGAAGGCCGAGACCGACGAGGTCTATCGCCGCGACCTGACCCGCATCGTCTCGGGCTCGGCGGTCAGCGACTACGGCATCGCCCGTTACGGCACCAGCGGCACGAACTACGCGATCTTCGGCGAGGGCAACATCAACTTCACGCCGAAGTTCCGCGCCATCCTTGGCGCCCGCGCGATCCGCGACGAGTTGAGCTACTACCACAACCGCCAGGCCACCACGACCGTGGCCCTGACCGGCATCCGTCCCAACCACACCAGCGCGGGCTCGCTGGAGAAGGACGGCTGGAGCGGCCGCGCCGGCCTGCAGTACGACGTGGCCGAGACGGTCAACGTCTATGCGACCTACTCGCGCGGCTACAAGGGCCCGGCCTACAACACCTATTTCAACATGCAGGCGATCGACGAGATCTCGCTGAAGCCCGAGACCTCCGACAGCTACGAAGCCGGCATCAAGGGCACGGCCCTGGGCGGCCGCTTCGTCGGCGCTCTGGCGATCTTCAAGACCGACTACGAGAACTACCAGGCCAACTTCACCGACGTGGCCGGCACGCCGGCGGCGATCGTCAGCCGTCTGATCAACGCCGGTTCGGTGTCCAGCCAGGGCGTCGAAGGCGACTTCACCCTGCGTCCGGCCCAGGGCCTGAAGCTGGGCTTCTCGTTCGCCTACACCGACGCCACGGTTGAGCACTTCAACTGCCCGACCGGCGCGGCCAGCAGCTGCAACATCGACGGCCAGCCGCTGCCCTTCGCCCCGAAGTGGAAGACCTATACCGACGTCGAATATCGCACCCGTCTGAACAGCGCCTTCGACGTCGTGCTGTCGACCGACTACAGTTGGAAGGACGACACCCAGTACTCGCTGGCCGAGACGCCCGACACCATCCAGAAGGCCTACGGCATCTGGAACGCCGGCGTCGGCCTGGTCGGCGTCGAGAACGGCTGGACGGTCCGCGCGGTGGTCAAGAACATCGCCGACAAGTCGTACTCGCCGTACCTGGTCTATGGCGGCCTGGCCGGCGTGGTCCGCTACGTGCCGCGCGACAACGCCCGCTACTGGGGCCTGTCGGTGCGCAAGGAGTTCTGATCCAGCCCTTTCCTTCGTCATCCCGGAAGCCTCGTAGAGGCTATCCGGGACCCAGGGGCCGCTGCACTGCGGCCGCCCCTGGGTCCCGGCTCTTCGCTACGCTACGGCCGGGATGACGACCGGAGAGGAAAGAGCTCAGAACCCCAGTTCAGCCAGCGTCACCACCCGCTTCTCGCGGGCGCTGATCTCGGCGGCGGTTCCGATGGCCACGGCCATCAGGCCGTCGCGGGCGGTGACGGCGGGCGCTCCGCCGTCGCGCACCGCGTCGAGGAAGGCCCGCAGCTGGTAGAAGGTCGAACCATGGTGGGTGCCCGCCTTCATCGCCGCCTCGTCGACCGGCACGTGCTCGCGGACCATCTTCTTGGGCGAGCCCAGCGGCACGCGCGGGGCGAACACCAGGTCGCCGGGCGGGATCAGGGCTTCCAGGCGGGCTTCCGAGCCCGTGGCGGTCAGGGTCTCCTGCTCCTCGACGCCCTCGGCGAACATGCAGAGGTCGAGCATGGCCCGCACGCCGTTGTCGAACTCGACGACGGTGTAGCTGTTGTCGATGATGTCCGGCGTCTTGCCGTCGTAGCGTTCGTCCAGGTGGTTGACGTCCATGGCCCCCGAACAGAACACCGAGGCCGGCTCGGCCCGCGTGATCAGGCGCATCAGGTCGAAGAAGTGGCAGCACTTCTCGACCATGGTGCCGCCGGTGTTGGCGGCGAACCGGTTCCAGTCGCCCACCTTGACCAGGAACGGAAAGCGGTGCTCGCGGATCGACAGCATGGCCAACTTGCCGACGTCGCCGGCGTGGACGCGGCGGATGAACTCGGCGGCCGGCGGCATGAAGCGGTATTCCATGGCCGTCCAGAAGAGGGCGCCGGTCTTCGCGGTGCGGGCTTCGGCGGTCTCGGCGGCCCAGCGGGCGTCGGCCAGGTCGCTGCACAGCGGCTTCTCGCAGAGGATCGCCACATTGGTCGCCAGCGCCGCCTCCAGCACCTTGCGGTGGGTGAAGTTGGGCGAGACGATGATCACCGCGTCGAGCTCGACCTTGGCCAGCATCTCGGCGCCGTCGGCGAAGGCCTCGACGCCGTCGGCCTTGTCGCCCAGGGTCGCCCGCGCCCAGTCCAGCGAGCCCGGCGTCGGATCGGCGATGGCCGCCACGTGGGCGTCCGGCATCAGTTCGAGGTTGCGCAGATGCTCGTTGCCCATCATGCCGACCCCGATCAGACCGACCTTGAGCTTCTCAACCATCTTCAAATCCCCCGAACTGAAAGCATGTACCCATGAGTGAGAGCCGCCAGTCACACGAACCCCGTCCGCTCGGCAAGAGCGGTATTTCCGTTTCTCCGCTGGCCTGGGGAATGTGGCGTTTCAAGGGGGAATCGGTCGCCGACGCCCGCCTGCTGGTCGAGACCGCGCTGGAGAGCGGGATCACCCTGCTGGACACCGCCGACGTCTACGGCGCCGACACGCCCTATGGCTTCGGCTCGTCGGAAGTCCTGCTCGGCAAGGTGCTGCGCGACGCTCCGCACCTGCGCGAGAAGTTCGTGCTGGCCTCCAAGGGCGGCATCATCCTGGGCGTGCCCTACGACTCCAGCGCCGACTATCTGGTCGCCGCCTGCGACGCCTCGCTTCAGCGCCTGGGCGTCGAGAAGATCGACCTCTACCAGATCCACCGCCCCGACGTTCTGGCCCATCCGGCCGAGATCGCCGCGGCCCTGACCAAGCTGCGCGAGCAGGGCAAGATCGACGCCGTGGGCGTGTCGAACTATCTGCCGAGCCAGGTGGCGGCCCTGCAGGCCCACCTGCCGTTCGCCCTGACCAGCATTCAGCCGGAGTTCTCGCCCCTGGCTATCGAGCCGCTGTCGGACGGCGTGCTCGACCAGGCGCTGGAGCGTGACCTGGCCGTGCTGGCCTGGTCGCCGCTGGGCGGCGGCCGGCTGGTGGGGCAGGGAACCGACGATCGCGGCCGCGCCGTGATCGAGGCCCTCGACGTCGTCGCCCGCGAGCAGCTCGTCGACCGCGCCGCCGTCGCGCTCGCCTGGATCATGGCCCACCCGTCGCGGCCGATCCCGATCGTCGGCTCGCAGACGCCCGAGCGCATCAAGGCCTCGGCCGACGCCCTGCGGGTGAAGCTGAGCCGCACCCAGTGGTACGCGATCCTCACCGCCAGCCGCGGAGTTCCCCTGCCGTGAGCACGCTGCCTCCCTGCGAAGTCTCGTGGTTCTCGGCGCTGTGCGACGACGACTACGAGTTCCTCGGCGTGCCCGATCCGGCGCTGAAGGCCTCCTACGCCCACTGTCGCGACATCGCCCTGGCGGCCGAGAGCGGCGGGTTTGACAATCTGCTGCTGCCGTCGGGCTACAATCTCGGTATCGAGGGCGTGGCCTTCGCGGGCGGCCTCGCGCCGATCCTGCGCCGCTTGAAGCTGCTCCTGGCCATCCGCTGCGGCGAGATGTGGCCGCCGCAGCTGGCCCGCCAGATCGCCACCCTGGACCAGATGCTGGAGGGCCGCCTGACCCTCAACATCATCTCCAGCGACCTGCCGGGCGAGACCCTGGCGTCCGGGCCGCGCTACGCCCGCACGCTGGAGGCGATGACGATCCTGCGCAGCTTGCTGAACGGCGAGAGCATCGATTTCCAGGGCGAGTTCTACAAGCTGAAGCTCGATCCGCCGCGCCTGCGCACGGTCTCGGGCAAGTGCCCGCCGTTCTATTTCGGCGGCCTGTCGCACGAGGCCCGCGAGGTGGCCGCCCAGGGCGCTGACGTCTACCTGATGTGGCCCGACCGCATGGAGGTGGTGAAGGAGACCATCGAGGACCTGCGCGCTCGCGCCGCCGCCCATGGTCGATCCTTACGCTTCGGCTATCGCGTCCACGTGGTGGTGCGCGAGACGGAGGAAGAGGCGAGGGCGGCCGCCGACCGGCTGCTGTCCAAGCTGGACGCCAAGGAAGGCGAGGCCATCCGCGCCAAGTCGTTGGACGCGGCCTCGTTCGGCGTGCGCCGCCAGGCCGAGCTGCGCGAGGCCTCCGCGGGCGACGGCTATGTCGAGGACAATCTGTGGACCGGCATCGGTCGGGCGCGGTCGGGCTGCGGCGCGGCCATCGTCGGCGATCCCGATCAGGTGCTGGCCAAGATCAACGCCTATCGCGAGATCGGGCTCGAGGCCTTCATCCTGTCGGGCTACCCGCACATCGCCGAGGCGGATCTCTTCGCCAGGCACGTGCTGCCGCGCCTGGACCACGGGCCGCTGTTCGGCTGAACCGCGCCGGACGGATCGTCCGGTTGCGGATCGCTTGACCGTTGTCGCCCGCCGGGCGCCCCTCGCGTGGGCGTTCGGCGGCGAAGCGGCGTGTCGTCGGCTCGAGCCCTTGACCCGCGGAGCTTGGGGCGATCGACTAGCCTCGTCGCGCCAAAGGCGAGTGGTGCGCCATCGCAGATTTCGATCTCCGACCGCGTCTAACTTTTCAGAAAGAAGCCGGTTGGCGAAGTCGTGGTGCGCGATCAGTCAAGAACTGGTCAGGCTGCATATTAAATCATCTCATTTGCGCCGCCCGGGAACACGAAGAAAAGTGGGCTGAGTAAATGGCGATTTCTGTTTTTTGACCTGGGGTCGGGAGTCAGGCTCGTCGGGTCAATAGCAGGGGATAGCCATGACCAAAGCCCACTCGAAACCCGTCGTCGCGTCGCGCTGGAAGCTGGCCTTGATGGCCGCCAGCGTGTTTTGCGGCGCGTCGCCGGCCCTGGCCCAGGAGAGCGCTCCCGAAGAAGTCGACGCCATCGTGGTCACCGGTCGTCGCGTGTCCGAGGCCAGCGTCGCCATCGGCACCGACCAGGCCACGGCCACGGTCTCGATCACCCGCGAGGCGCTGCTGTCGGCCCCGGCCGGCGTCACCGGCCTGAAGATGCTGGAGAGCCTGCCGGGCTTCAACGTCCAGGCCAACGACGCCCTGGGCATGTACGAGTTCGGCAACTCGGTGTCGGTGCGGGCCTTCAACTTCCAGCAGATCGGCTTCCTGCTCGACGGTATTCCGATGGGCCGCAGCGACCAGTTCGGCGGCAGCCCGATCTACCGCTATGTCGACAACGAGAACCTGGCCCGCGTGCAGGCCTCGGCCGGGGCGGGCGACGTCGCCCTGCCCAGCTACGCCTCGCTGGGGCCGATCGTCGACTACTTCACCAAGACGCCTGACGCCGAAGCCGGCGGCTCGGCCAGCCAGACCTGGGGTGAGGACAACCTGCGCCGCAGCTTCCTGCGCCTGGAGAGCGGCAAGATCGGCAACCTGTCGGGCTATGTGGCCGGTTCTTGGGTGAAGGGCGACCTGTGGCGCGGTCCCGGCACGATCAAGCGCGAGCACTACGAGGGCAAGGTCGACTACGCCTTCGAGAGCGGCGGGAACCTGACGTTCCAGACCGTGCACAACGACTATTACGACTACGACTCCCCGTCGATCACCAAGGCCCAGTACCTGGGCACGGCCGGCGACGCCTTCGGCCGTTCGGGGCGCGACTTCGCCTATCTCGGCTTCGTGCCCAGCCTGGCGGCGACGACGACCGGGGTTCCCTATTCGAACGCGCTCTACAACCAGTACTACAAGTTCGCGGTCAACGCCCGCCAGGACCACCTCTACGGCCTGTCGCTGAACAAGCCGATCGGCGAGAACTTCGAGATCCGCTCGACCGCCTATTACGAGGACAAGGGCGGCTATGGCGTTTCGCCGGAGGCTTACGCCACCTCGCTGGCCAGCTACAACGCCGAGAAGGCCTACGTCTCGGGCCTGACCGCGCCGAAGGGGCTGCAATACGGCCTGTCGGGCGTCGACGGCATCCGCAAGGGCGTCACGGTCGGCGGGACCTGGCGGACGGGCGCTCATACCGTGCAGGCCGGCGTCTGGCTGGAGAAGGACGACTACCACCGGACCCAGGCGCGCTATAACACCGTCAATGGCGACCCGGACGGGACGCCGCTGCTCAACGAGCCGGTGCACCTGCAGCGCAACTACGTCTCGACCCGCGAGACGACCCAGTTCTTCCTGAAGGACACGATCAAGCTGCTCGACGACCGCCTGAAGGTCGAGGTCGGCTTCAAGTCGACCGACATCGACTACAAGATCAGCGGCTACCGCAACCCGGCCGACTACATCGCCCAGCGCAAGCCGACGATCACCGACAACTGGAAGGACGGCTTCCTGCCGCAGGTGGGCCTGGTCTATTCGATCAACAGCCGCGACCAGGTGTTCGCCTCCTATTCGGAGAACCTGGCCCTGCCCCGCGGCGCCGACGACATCTTCTCGGCGGCCAGCCCCAGCGTGCCCGGACCCGAGCCGGAAACCTCGCAGAACCTGGAACTGGGCTACCGCGCCAACCGCGCGACGTTCAACGCCTCGGTCGTGGTCTACTACACCGCCTTCGACAACCGGCTGCAGTCCTACGCCTCGGTGGTGCCGGGCAGCACGACGACCGAGACCTTCTACCAGAACGTCGGGGCCGTGGAGGCGCACGGGGCCGAGTTCAGCGGCCAGTGGAAGCCCGAGCTGCTGGGCGGCAAGATCTATTTCAACACCAACCTGTCGTACAACCGCGCCGAGTTCGAGAACAACTTCGGGACCAATGCGATCGCCGGCAACACGCTGCCCGACTTCCCGACCTGGCTGTTCCAGGGCGGGGTGACCTGGGAGCCGGTCGACTGGGCCGTGGTCAACGTCTCGGCTCGCCACCTCAGCGACCGCTACACCAACATGACCAACACCGAGAAGACCGACGGCTACACCATCTGGAACGCCTATGTGGATCTCGGCGACGGCTTCGGCGTCGGGCCGCTGAAGCAGGTCAAGGCACGCATCAACGTCGATAACATCTTCGACGAGGATTACCTGGGCACGATCAGCACCACGGTGAACACCGCCGCGACCTTCCGGCCGGGCTCGCACCGGACCTTCCAGGTCACGCTGTCGGCCGACTTCTGATGCGAAAGACGCCGCGGGCTGTGCCCGCGGCGTCCTTTTTGTTCGAGCTGACGGCTTCGATCAGGCCTTGGGCGCGGCTTTGCGCAGCCGGCGGCGGCGGTCGATGGTCAGGGCGATCAGGGTCGCGACCGCGCCGGAGGCGAGGTAGAGCCCGATGGCCGGCAGACCCCAGAAGCTGGCCAGGGCCAGGGCGGCCAGGGGCGCGAAGCCCGCGCCGATCAGCCACGACAGGTCCGAGGTCAGGGCCGCGCCGCTGTAGCGGAACTTGCGCAGGAAGCCCGAACTGACCGCGCCCGAGGCCTGGCCGAACGACAGGCCCAGGATCGCGAAGCCGATCACGACATAGGCGGTCTGGCCGACGCTGCCGGCGTCCAGCAGCCACGGAGCCGCCAGGCTGAAGACGCCGATCAGCACGGCCGACAGCGCCAGCTGGTTCTGGCGGCTGATGCGGTCGGCGATCCAGCCGGAGACCATGATCCCGACCACGCCGACCAGGGCGCCGGCCAGTTCGATGCGCAGGAAGTTCAGCGCCTCGCCGCCGTCGTCGTGCAGGCTGACCCACGATAGCGGGAACACCGTCACCAGGTGGAACATGGCGAAGGTGGCCAGCGGGGCGAAGGCGCCGATGATCACGTTCGAGCCCTGGGCCTTCATCAGGCTGGTCAGCGGCACGGGGCTCAGCTGGCCCTTTTCGAACAGCTGGCCGAACTCCTCGGTGGCGACGATGCGCAGGCGGGCGAACAGGGCCACGACGTTGATCGCGAAGGCCGCGAAGAACGGGTAGCGCCAGCCCCAGTCGAGGAAGTCGGCCGAGCCCAGGCTGGCGACGAAATAGGCGAACAGGCCGCTGGCCAGCATGAAGCCGAACGGCGCGCCCAACTGCGGGATCATCGCGTACCAGCCGCGCTTCTTCTCAGGCGCGTTCAGCGCCAGCAGCGAGGCCATGCCGTCCCAGGCGCCCGCCAGGGCCAGGCCCTGGCCGATGCGGAAGGCCGCAAGCGCCCAGATCGCGGCGGCGCCGGCCGTGGCGTAGCCCGGCAGGAAGCTCATCGCGGCCGTCGAGCCGCCCAGCAGGAAAAGCGCGATGGTCAGCTTCACGCCGCGGCCGTAGTTGCGGTCGATGACGCCGAAGATCGCCGAGCCGATCGGGCGGGCCACGAAGGCCAGCGAGAAGATCGCGAACGAGCACAGGACGCCCGTCAGCCGGTCCACGAACGGAAAGAAGAGGTGAGGGAACACCAGCACCGAAGCGATGGCGTAGACGAAGAAGTCGAAGAACTCCGAGGTTCGCCCGATGATCACGCCGATGGCGATCTCGCCAGGCCGGACGCCCTTGTGGTCGGCGTGCAATCGCCGCGCGTCGCGCTCGAGGCCCGATGACGTCGGCAGTGCGAAATCCTGATTCATGCAGCTACGCGCCTTGTTCCTGTTGTTCCGTCCCAAACTCTTTTCAGCCGCCTTGCCGACGGTCTGAACGAGAGCATGAGACCAACTGCCCCGTTCTGGCAAACGCCTTGATGCGCCTTCGGCTCCTCATTTTCGTGCTGCACTGCGGCGCCCTAGGACAAATGGTCCAATGTCGCGCCCTCCTGCGTTAGACTATCGCGCCGGCCAATGCGTCCGAAGTCCAGGTTCCCCATGATTCCGAGTCCATTGAAGAAGCTCGCCCTGCTGCCCCTGCTGCTCGCCCTGAGCGGCTGCGACTGGGTCGTGATGAACCCGTCGGGCGATATCGCCGTTCAGCAGCGCGACCTGATCATCCTGTCGACCGTGCTGATGCTGGTCATCATCGTGCCGGTCATCTTCCTGACCCTGTTCTTCGCCTGGAAGTACCGGCAGTCGAACGAGACGGCCAAGTACGATCCCGACTGGCACCACTCGACCAAGCTCGAGATCGTGATCTGGGCCGCGCCGCTGGTGATCATCATGATCCTGGGCGCCGTCACCTGGACCAGCACCCACCTGCTCGACCCGTACCGTCCGCTCGACCGCCTGGCCCCGGGCCGCACGGCCGAAGGCGTCAAGCCGCTGAAGGTCCAGGTCGTCGCCCTCGATTGGAAGTGGCTGTTCATCTATCCCGAGCTGGGCGTCGCCACGGTCAACGAACTGGCGGCCCCGGTCGACACCCCGATCGACTTCGACCTGACGGCCTCGTCGGTGATGAACTCGTTCTACGTGCCCGCCCTGGCCGGCCAGATCTACGCCATGCCCGGCATGCGCACGAAGCTGCACGCCGTGATCAACAAGCCGGGCGTGTTCGACGGCTTCTCGGCCAACTACAGCGGCGAGGGCTTCTCGCACATGCGCTTCAAGTTCCACGGCATGAGCCGCGCCGACTTCGACAAGTGGGCCGCCGACGTCCGCAAGAGCGACGGTCGCCTCGACGGCACGCGCTACCTCGTGCTGGAAAAGCCGAGCGAGAAGGTGCCGCCGCAACGCTTCGCCTCGGTCGAGGCCGGCCTGTTCGACAAGGCGGTCAACCGCTGCGTCGAGCCGGGCAAGATGTGCCAGCACGACATGATGGCCATCGACAAGGCCGGCGGCCTCGGCATGGCCGGGACCACCAACGTCACCACCCTCGAATACGACAAGCGGGTTCGGCGCGGGGAGGGCGGCATCCGCTCGTTCGTCGCCGCGCTCTGCGCCCCCAAGTCCGCGCCCGCCGAAGCGCGCTGATCAAAGCCTAGAGATCATCATGTCCCCGGACCTCGTAAAAACGATCTTCGGCCGTCTCACATGGGACGCCATTCCCTTCCACGAGCCGATCCTGCTCGGCACGTTCGCCATGGTCGCGCTGGGCGGTATCACCGTCCTGGCCGCCCTGACCTATTTCAAGGTCTGGGGCTATCTGTGGCGTGAGTGGCTGACCAGCGTCGACCATAAGAAGATCGGGGTGATGTACATCATCCTGGCCATCATCATGCTGCTGCGCGGCTTCGCCGACGCCCTGATGATGCGCGCGCAACAGGCTATCGCTTTCGGCGACGCCGCCGGCTACCTGCCGCCGCACCACTACGACCAGGTCTTCACCGCCCACGGCGTGATCATGATCTTCTTCGTGGCGATGCCGCTGATCACCGGCCTGATGAACCTCGTCGTGCCGCTGCAGATC